>Ga0206125_10000741_pt1:32500-40915 | contig 40915 bp, 34 predicted proteins | sample Helgoland_Spring_4_FD_148598 | JGI IMG/M metagenome (GOLD analysis project Ga0206125, IMG submission 148598) | Pelagic subsurface seawater microbial communities from Kabeltonne, Helgoland, North Sea - Helgoland_Spring_Bloom_20160331_1 | ecosystem: Environmental > Aquatic > Marine >... | reverse complement strand
TTCTAATTCAATAAATAGTAAGATTTTATTAATGGAAGTCCCAATGATTGCATAATTTTCTAAAAAAGTTCGAAATAAGGACCGAGAGGTCCACCAAAAAGAAACCCACTCGTTTGAGTGGGTTTTTGTTTATTCAAGAGTTACTTTTTTATTAAAATAGAGATGCTAAGCTGCTGACTTACCTTTATTATCACCATCAATCCATACATTATCTTTAACTTGTCCAATATACTTAAAATCACGATCTTTATATTGCTGCTTAACTAATTTTACCTGATCAAAACTCTCCCTCATTATTCTTAAAGATCTTGATGTATTAGAAATACTAATTGACATATAAAATCCATTTTTTAATTTCTTTGGTTTTCTTGATGGTCTACCTGCTTTTTTCATGTTAGATTAACGTAATAAAACAAATTATATTATATATCTATTTAAATAAGTAAATTTAATAATTACTTAAATATTCTTTAAAAAAGTTCGAAATAAGGACCGAGAGGCCCACCAATAAAGAACCCCCTCAATTAAGGGGGTTTTCTATTCTAGAAAAAAAGAATCTCGATCCATATCTAGCTTACCCCACTTGCCCATTTCATATATTATTGGTAATGTAGTTTTTCCGTATCTAGTAAGTTCATACTCGACTCTTGGCGGTACTTCAGCAAATACTTTTCGATTTATTAAACCGTCGGACTCTAGTTCTCTCAGTTGATTAATTAACATTTGTTTTGAAATTGTTGGTATCACTCTCATAAGAATACTAAATCGATTCTTATTGTCATTAATCATTAATAATACAACTGTTTTCCACTTACCACCAATTTTGTTTAAACATGCTGTTACAGGACAATTATTTGGATTAAAATCTTTATTTTTTCTCATTACGCCTTAAAGTCTATAAAATTGTACTATGCATGCAAATATATACTATTAAGTTTTAATAGACAAAAATAGTAGTTTTACAAAATGAAAATATTAATTACGGGTGGACATACAGGAATTGGGTTAGAATTAACTAAAAAATTACTAATTGGTAAACATAAAATTGGACTTATATTAAGAAATCGTGAACGAAAAAATAGTTTGTCAAAAAATATTAACACTGAAAATATTGATTTCTTTTTTGCAGACCTGAGCGATCAAAAATCAATAGTAGATATTGCTGATGAAATTATTAAGAAATGGCATAATGTTGATATAATATTCAATAACGCTGGTGTTTTGTTAGATTCTATTTATCTATCTAAACAAGAAAATGAAATGCATTTTGAGGTTAACACACTAGCCCCATTAATACTTAGTATGAAAATATGGGAAAAAACCAAAGAAAAAAAAGAGATTAAAATCATAAATACAGTGACTGATTTTTTACATAAACAGAAAAAATTAGTTTCAAAAACTATATTAGAGCCCGTTAGAAACAGAAAACTAATAGGAGCATATTTACAATCCAAATTAGCATTATGTTTATTAATGAATGACTGGGGGAAAAAAGAGGAAAAAGTAATGGTATATCATGTAACTCCAGGACCAACAAAAACAAAAATGACATCTGGTCCAGGAATGCCTATTTGGCTTAAACCTATTCGTAATTTATTCTTTGCAATGCCAAAAAAATCTGCAAGTCATTTATATAATGTTGCTTTCAATAAAAATTTGTCTGATGAATCAGGTAGTTTCATTCAAAAAGGAAAAGTCTATTCTATTCCTTTTCAAATAGATTCACATACAAAAAGTAAATTATTAGAAAGAATCAAAGTATAACTAAATTCTTAAAAAAGTTCGAACTTAGGACCGAGAGGTCCACCAAAAAAAAACCCACTCATTTGAGTGGGCTTTATTGAAAAGAAGCTGTTATTTAATTATTAATCAGATATTTAAATATTTATCTTAATGATCAGCATGTTCTTCACAATGGATTTCATTATATGTACCTGCTGGTACGGTATCACCATCAACAGAAATATAATCTTCAGTAAGCTCATGAGTATATCCAGGAGCCTCAACATCTTCTAATGCTGTTCCACAGAACTCTCCAATCTCAACTTCAATTTCGCCATTTGTCCCATCAAATGCAATATGACATTCATGACACTCTACTGAATCAGACTTTGAGCAAGATGTAAAGCTTAAAGCTAGACATAGTGTTGCTACAGTTAATAAATTTGTTTTTTTCATTTTTTTGTTTTTAATTATTAATATTGATACCTTAAAGAAACTATTAAGGTATTTCGCTTCATGAAAGCTCATCAGAATATTTTTAAAATTCATATTTTAAATTAATAGTAAAGGATCTGGCAGGATTTGGGATACCTCCAGCAACTTCCTTAACTCTAGATAAATGAGGGACATATTCTTCATTTAATAAATTATTGACACCTAATATTACATTTAATTGATCAAATAATTTAAAGCTTAATGCTACATTCAATACATTATAAGCATCTGTTACAGTTTCATTTTCCACTATTTCTTCTTGTGCAAAAGAGTATAAATGATACAGAGATACAGTTTTAAATTTAAGACCTAAATTATATTCTTCTAATTCAAATTTAACACCTGTCTTAATTTTATTAGATGGAGTTAATGCCAAAACTTTATCATTATCATAATTTTTAGTCTTAATAAAGGAATATGACTGTTCAAAATGCAAACTATGTATACTATGAGGGTGAAAATGTAAATTCATTTCAAATCCGGAAAGATTAACTTTATTAAATTGCGTATAATCAAATATTTTATAGCTATTATCATATAAAGAGTCTGTAGGATTTATAGAAATAAAATCAAAGATATTATGCGTAAAAGGATTAATAACTAAACCAAAGTGATCATTAGACCACTGATACTTCAAATCAAGCTGATATCCTTTCTCTAATGTTAAATCAGAATCACCTAATTCGTACCTGTTTGTCCCGTGATGAATACCATCTGCAAATAATTCAGCAAAATGAGGAGTCCTAAAAGCTCCTGAATAGGTCAATCTTAATAAATGACTTTTCTGCTTAAAATAGATCCCAGCAGAAGAACTTAATGAAGAAAACAACTTGTCATAATTTTGCTCTTCAGAATTTATTTTTTTATAATCCAATCTAGAACCAATTTTTAATCCAAACTGTTTTCTTTCATAATCTAAAGTTGAATAAAACCCTAAATCATTAGTATTGGCATCTGGAATTAATCTTTTAATAATATTGTTCTTATTCTTCATTAATCCAGCCTGAGCTCCAATATTAAGTGTAAAATAATCTAAATTAGTTCTTGCATTTGCTCTGATTTGAGTATTTGAAAGTACCATATCAAAAGCTGGAATAGTCCATTTTTCATACTCTTTCAAATTATTTATAAAATGTCCTAAGTAAAAACTTAACTTACTCTTATTAATAAAATAATTATTTTCATAAACAACTAAATGATTATCAATAAATTGAGCAGGTCTTGTAACTTTAAAATCTTGACTAAAATCTATATTACTATTGGTAATATCATAAATATCTACATTTTCTAAATTTTCATGAGTGTGAGCAGGAATCCCAACCTCATCCCCATTATATTGATATCTGAAAATATTTTGCATCTTATTTTTTCTATTTGCAATAGAAAATTTAATAGCCCTATTTCTGTATCTTGAATTAAATAGATATGTACTATTTGGCAAACGATAATCAGAAGCTAAAGAGTATTGTGCATGAAAGTTAATATAAAAATTATTTTTTGACCATTTCAATCCTATTTGATTTCCAAACAGAAAATTACTATTATTAAATTTTGCACTAATATATCCCGACATAACTTCACTAATAATAAATGGATTATCTTTAAAATAAATCACTCCACCTACAGCTTCTCCTCCATACTGCAATGCAGATGACCCTTTTATTAATTCAACTTCATATAATCCTAAATCTGTAAAACCTAAACCATGATCATTTGCCCATTGTTGGTTTTCAATTTTCATTCCATTTAAATAAGTCACAACTCGCATTCCAGAAAGACCTCTAACAACCAATTTTTGAATGCCAGTACCAGAAGATATAGCATCTACTCCAGATAATTGAGCTATATTTTCAATCATTGATGAGGAAGCAGAAAAATCATCCTTTAAAGACTTTTTCTCAATACTTGAAAGCTTACTGTTCCCAAGTATATTAAAAGATTCAGTAACTCCAATTTCATCTAAATTAATATGAAGTTTATCAAGAACAATCTTTAATTTCAAATCAGATTTGTACTTTAAAGTTTTAGAAGAATATCCATTTTTAAAAAAATTTATATAACTATTGTCAGAAATATCTAATTTAGTGATAAATTCTCCATCATTGTTGCTGTATATTAGGATGTTTTGATCTGGAAAAAATATAGCAACTTCATTAATTGGAATATCATAAGCATCTAGTATAATGCCCTTTGTTTGAGAAAAAAGTGTAAAAACATTCATCATAAAAAATGATGAAAAAATAAAAATCTTCATAAAATAGAAATAAATTAAAATGGATAAATTTATTCTTAACTATTGTGGTTAAGAATTACTAGAATGTAATTTACATCTAGAATTAATAAATCTATATTATGAAAGGAGGGGATTTGTTTCGAGTATTATTTGCATCAATTAAGTAAAGTGAAGTAAATAATTGCACTTCCTTTACAGTAAATGATTCTGAAACAGTGTTAATCATATTATCTAATATTGCTGGTTTGCAATTAGAAAAATGATCACATAAAGGGCAACTTTCTTCTGAACTTATTATGTGAGAGTCGTGAGAGCAATCAGAAGTATTAAAAGAATTACCATCAAAATTCTCACAAATTGGTAAATCCTGATGATGATGATGATAATAATGGTTATCGTCATCATGATTGTGAGATGAAAGAATAGATAAAGAACTAAATAAATAAATGACCAACATTAGGATACTAATGCTCTGTTTAATTATTTTTTTACTTTTATTCACACTGCAAAATTATATAAAATATTGTATATATTTAAATTACATTGCAGTATTAATTAATAATTGTTTTTAAAAAAGTTCGAACTTAGGACCGAGAGGTCCACCAAAAATAAACCCACTCAAATGAGTGGGTTTTATATTTCCTGCTAATTCACTAACCTCTTAGCATCAAACTGACATTCTGTCCTAAAGATTAGCTTTGGCACAGTTTTAGCACATGTAATTATTAAAATTAATTACTTATGAAAAAAATTAGTAAATTCGAGAAAGAGAAATTACTTCATCTGCTAGAATGTACAGAAAAGGAATTAGATGTCTTAACAGAAAAATCGATTGATATTCTTGAAGAAGGGAATAGTATCTATGATATTTTTTTAAAAATATTACAGCAAGGGTTTAATATTAGAGAGGCTACATTATCAGGCATTATCTTAGGTAAGAAATTAGGTTATAATACAGCTAAAATAGAGATGGAAGAAGAAATAAAAGACAAGTTATACAAAGCTTTTAAAAACACACAATAACATTATAGTTTAGAAGAGAAGTCTTACTAATAACAAACAATTAAAACTAAAAAAAGATGAAGAAGAAAGGTAACATTAATGTTCAGACTGAGAATATATTCCCAATAATTAAACAATTTCTATATTCAGATCATGAAATATTCTTAAGAGAGCTAGTCTCTAATGCGGTAGATGCTACCCAAAAGATGAAAACACTTAAAACAATTGGAGAATTAGATGCAGATATTAAAAACTTAAGAGTTGAGGTAATACTAAATAAAGAAGCAAAAACAATTACCATTAGAGATAATGGTATCGGAATGACAGATAAAGAATTAGATAAATATATCAATCAGATTGCATTCTCTGGAGCTGAAGAGTTCGTTAATAAATATAAAGATTCTGACACTAAGAATCCAATCATTGGTCATTTTGGGCTTGGATTCTACTCTGCATTTATGGTTGCTAAAGAAGTTGAAATTATCACAAAAAGTCAGAAACCAAATAGTAAGCCTGTTAAGTGGATCTGTGATGGCTCTCCAAATTTCACTATGGAAGAAGCTAAAAAGAAGACTAAGGGGACAGATGTTATTTTACATATAGCAGATGACTCAACAGAATTTTTGGAAGAAGGTAGAATCTCTACTATCTTAAATAAATATTGCAAATTCTTGCCAGTAGAAATAAAATTTGGTACGAAAACAGATAAAATTGATGACCAAAAAGGAAAGAAGGATGACAAGGGAAATGTTATTAAAATAGATAAAGTATCAGATAATATAATAAATAATACCAAACCCGCTTGGACAAAAGCTCCTTCAAATCTAAAAGATGAGCATTATAAATCTTTTTACAAAGAATTATATCCAATGGAATTTTCTGATCCATTATTTCATATTCACTTAAACGTAGATTTTCCTTTTAACTTAACTGGGATTCTATATTTTCCGAAATTAAAAAATAATTTAGAAGTTCAAAAAAATAAAATTAACCTTTACAGTAACCAAGTTTTTATAACTGACAATGTAGAAAATATAGTTCCTGAATTTCTCAACCTTTTACATGGTGTGATTGACTCACCAGACATTCCTTTAAATGTTTCAAGATCTTATCTGCAGGCCGATAGTAATGTAAAAAAGATAGCGAGTCATATCACTAAGAAAGTAGCAGATAAGCTATCAAGGATGTTCAAGAAAGACAGAAACGATTTTGAACAGAAATGGGATGATGTTAAGGTATTTATAGAATATGGAATGCTTACTGAACAGAAATTCTTTGATAAAGCTAAAGATTTCTCTCTCTACAAGAATACTGATAGTCAGTACTATACATTTAGTGAATTTTCTGAGAAAGTAAAGCTATCTCAAAAGAATAAAGATGGAAAAACAGTAATCTTATATACTAATGACGCCAAGGAACAACACAGCTTTGTAAAAACTTCTACAGAAAAAGGTTATGAGGTTTTAGAATTAGGAGGTCCTTTAATTAGCCATTTAATTAGCAAGCTTGAAGCAGACAATACTGACATTCAATTTGCTAGAGTTGACGCCGAAATAATAGATAAATTAATAGAAAAAGAAGAGTCTACTGTTTCCAAACTTTCTGATAAAGAACAAGAAAAGTTAAAGAAAATGATTGAAGAAGGGGTTGATAAAGAAAAATTTACTGTGCAGATCCAAAATATGTCAGTTTCAGATTCTCCTGTTGTTATAACTCAAAGTGAATTTATGAGAAGAATGAAAGAGCAACAACAATTATCTGGTGGTGGAGGCATGCAAATGTTTGGTTCTATGCCAGAATCATATAATTTAGCTATTAATTCAAATCATGATTTAATTGGGAAAATTCTTGCAGAGAAGACAAAGAAAAAAAGAACTAATTTAATTAATCAGATTCTTGATTTAGCCTTATTGTCTCAGGGTATGTTAAAAGGTAAAGATCTTACTTCATTCATATCCAGAAGTGTAAATTTAATTAAATAAATATAATACAGTGAATCTAAAATAAACAATTAATCTTACTCTATTAAAGCATAACCATTACAAGAAATGTTAAAAAATACAGCACTCATATTAACCTTTTCTTAACAACTAATGTTGTTGCGCAGAAGAACTCCTTTATAATCTATTCCTACGTATGTCCATTCCTGCCCAAAGCCAATAAAGGGTAAGCAAAGTAATATAAGTAGTAGTTTTTTCATTTAGTAAACTTATACAATAATTTTCCAAAAAAGTTCGAACTTAGGACCGAAAGGCCCACCAAAAATAAACCCACTCAATAAGTGGGTTTTTGTTATTATAAAAGACTAACTAGTTCTTTTTTTTATAATAAAAGACTGAAAAATCAATAGTTCCACTTGGGTAATCAGGGAAAATATCAACATCCCAAGTCTTAGTTGCCCACTCATCACATGTGCCATCACCAAAATCAATAGAAGCAACCCAATTACCATCAGCATCAAAATACTCAAAAAGACCAGAAACAGGTGTCATAACATCTTTATCCCAATCTGAAAAGTAGCAATTTATCTTAACAATTGGATTTACTTCAATTTCCGTATATCCTTTTTCAGTATACGCTAATCTTGCTTGCACTCCATCAATACTAGTAATAGTTTCAACAACATCTTTTTCACAAGAAACAAAGAAAAACACAGAACCAATAAGTAAAAATGAAACAACCCTTCTATTTAATTTAAACATAATCTTTAATTTTAATTATTATGCAATTATACTAAATAATTTCTTTAAAAAAGTTCAAAATAAGTACCTAGAGGTTCTGCCTTTAGTTTTTATGAAATAAAAGAAGTCCTAATTCTTTCGAATTAGGACTTCTTTCTATAGGGCGGCAACTACCTACTCTTCCAGATATCACTCTAGTACCATCGGCACAACTAGGCTTAACTTCTCTGTTCGAAATGGGAAGAGGTGGGCCCTAGCGTTATAGTCACCATAATATTTTTA
>Ga0206125_10000741_pt1:0-30000 | contig 40915 bp, 34 predicted proteins | sample Helgoland_Spring_4_FD_148598 | JGI IMG/M metagenome (GOLD analysis project Ga0206125, IMG submission 148598) | Pelagic subsurface seawater microbial communities from Kabeltonne, Helgoland, North Sea - Helgoland_Spring_Bloom_20160331_1 | ecosystem: Environmental > Aquatic > Marine >... | reverse complement strand
AGGATTTCACGTGTCCCGCCCTACTCAGGATACTACTAGTTAATAAATCTATTTCAAATACGGGACTATCACCCACTATGGTCGTTCTTTCCAAAACGTTCTTTTATAAATTTATATTACATGTTGTAGTCCTACAACCCCAAAATTACCGAAATAATCTTGGTTTGGGCTGATCCCTTTTCGTTCGCCACTACTCAGGGAATCACTATTGTTTTCTCTTCCTCTGGTTACTTAGATGTTTCAGTTCACCAGGTTAGCTTCCTATAAAATAGGATAATTATTCTTCAAATAATTGGGTTTCCCCATTCGGAAATTTTCGACTCAAAGGTTATTTGCACCTTATCGAAACTTATCGCAGCTTGTCACGTCCTTCATAGCCTATGAGAGCCTAGGCATCCGCCATACGCCCTTAATAACTTTTAAAAATTAAGTATATATATTCATTACAATATGTCAAAGAACTTTGTCTATCATAAAGATAGATTAAGTGGAGAATATCGGAGTCGAACCGATGACCTCTTGCGTGCAAGGCAAGCGCTCTAGCCAACTGAGCTAATCCCCCTTTTTAATGTAGTCCCGGGCAGACTCGAACTGCCGACCTCTACATTATCAGTGTAGCGCTCTAACCAGCTGAGCTACGAGACTTTAAAAAGGAAAAAAGAAGATAGAATTAAACACAAACAATACTCAAAAAAAGAGATATTCCAGCCACACCTTCCGGTACGGCTACCTTGTTACGACTTAGCCCTAGTTATCTATCTTACCCTAGGCAGATCCTTTCGGTTACTGACTTCAGGCACTACAAACTTCCATGGCTTGACGGGCGGTGTGTACAAGGCCCGGGAACGTATTCACCGTATCATTGCTGATATACGATTACTAGCGATTCCAACTTCACAGAGTCGAGTTGCAGACTCCGATCCGAACTAAGATTACCTTTATAGATTAGCTCTCTGTCACCAGATGGCATCCTACTGTAGTAACCATTGTAGCACGTGTGTAGCCCAAGACATAAGGGCCGTGATGATTTGACATCATCCCCACCTTCCTCACTGTTTACACAGGCAGTCTTTCTAGAGTCCCCGACATTATTCGCTGGTAACTAAAAATAGGGGTTGCGCTCGTTATGGGACTTAACCCGACACCTCACGGCACGAGCTGACGACAACCATGCAGCACCTTGTAAATTGTCCGAAGAACAATTGATTTCTCAATTTAGCAAAATACATTTAAGTCTTGGTAAGGTTCCTCGCGTATCATCGAATTAAACCACATGCTCCACCGCTTGTGCGGGCCCCCGTCAATTCCTTTGAGTTTCATTCTTGCGAACGTACTCCCCAGGTGGATCACTTAACGATTTCTCTAAAACACTGACAATATATCGCCAACATCTAGTGATCATAGTTTACAGCATGGACTACCAGGGTATCTAATCCTGTTCGCTCCCCATGCTTTCGTTCATGAGCGTCAGTAATAGTTTAGTGAGCTGCCTTCGCAATTGGTGTTCCATGTCATATCTATGCATTTCACCGCTACATGACATATTCCGCCCACTTCATCTATACTCAAGAATTTCAGTATCAATGGCAGTTCTATAGTTGAGCTATAGGCTTTCACCACTGACTTAAAATTCCGCCTGCGAACCCTTTAAACCTAATAAATCCGGATAACGCTTGCACCCTCCGTATTACCGCGGCTGCTGGCACGGAGTTAGCCGGTGCTTATTCTTACAATACCGTCAAGTTGGTACACGTACCAAGGTTTCTTCTTGTAAAAAAGCAGTTTACAACCCATAGGGCCGTCATCCTGCACGCGGCATGGCTGCATCAGAGTTTCCTCCATTGTGCAATATTCCTCACTGCTGCCTCCCGTAGGAGTCTGGTCCGTGTCTCAGTACCAGTGTGGGGGATCACCCTTTCAGGCCCCCTATCTATCGTAGTCTTGGTGAGCTTTTACCTCACCAACAAACTAATAGAACGCATGCTCATCTATAACCACCGGAGTTTTAAATATTTAATGATGCCAAAAAATATTATTATGAGGTATTAATCCAAATTTCTCTGGGCTATCCCTCAGTTATAGGTAGATTGCATACGCGTTACTCACCCGTGCGCCACTCGTCATCAAGAGCAAGCTCTTATGTTACCGTTCGACTTGCATGTGTTAGGCCTGCCGCTAGCGTTCATCCTGAGCCAGGATCAAACTCTCCGTTGTAAAAAAAATTTGTAATTGACTGTAATTGGATGTAATTTAATTCTATCTTCAATAATTCAATGAACTGTTTTCAAAATGGTCGGCAAAAGTAATATAAAATATTACTCAGCAAGTTATTTTGAAACTTTTTTGTTCTTACTAATAAGTAAGTTTTTATTCCTTCAAAAAGCGGCTGCGAAAATAATAAAACTTTTAACTCTCACAACTTTTAATTAATAAAGATTTTAAACTTAAATATTTTAAAGAACAGTTTTTCTCTCAAAAAGCGGTTGCAAATATATACTGATTTATTACTTAAGCAAAAATATAAAAAGAATTTTAAAATTATTTTACATCTCTCTATAATCTAATCCAAAACAGCTAGAAACAAGCATGTTAAGTAAGTCATTCCCTATATGAAACCACTCTTATCTATTGTATATTAAGTAAAAACAAATGATAGGGCACAAGAAAAACAGCTGTTTTGAAAATAAAAAAGTGGTTTTTGACCCAACAACAACCTTATTAAGCAAGAAAAATTAGCCTTTAACCATATATAACAGAGCAACACACTTAAAAAATACATTGAAAAATCATCATTAACTTCTAAAAGACACTGGCAATAGTCAGAAACATAATTATACTATATATATAATGTGTATCTATTATTTTTGACAAACAATTTTTAAATTTACAGAAATCTAAATTATTAAAATACTATTATTTCTACTTGCAACTTTACAAGCAAACACATGAAGTGCACAAAATGATTTTAAGTTTTCTTATAATATTTACCCATCCTAAAAGGGTTCCTAGAAAACATCTCACAAACTAAAACACATCTATCTGATAAAACTGAAGAAGTAAAGAATTATAATGGGCTTCCTATATATTACGGAAAGATGGAACACTTGAAAAGAAGCTAATTATAGAATAAACAATATATTTGCAGTTAAATTAAAAAAATAAACAAATGAAAGCAGTAATAAGTATAATAATGGGAAGTACATCTGATATGCCAGTAATGAAAAAGGCTGCAGAATTTTTAAATGATATGGAAATTCCATTCGAAATTAATGCCTTATCAGCACATAGAGTCCCTCAATTAGTGGAAGAATTCGCTTCAAATGCAAAAGCAAATGGGATAAAAGTAATTATTGCAGGAGCCGGAGGAGCAGCACATCTACCTGGAGTAGTTGCAGCTTTTACAACAGTTCCTGTAATTGGAGTTCCTTGCAGATCCTCAATTTCAATTGATGGATGGGATTCTATTCTTTCAATCTTACAAATGCCTCCAGGAATACCTGTAGCAACAGTTGGTTTAGATGCATCCTTAAATGCAGGAATATTAGCAGCTCAAATATTATCTACAGATAATGAAAAAATTCATAAAAAAGTAAGCACTTACAAAGAAAACTTAAAGTTAAAAATTGTAAAGGCCAATAAAGATTTGGCAAGCCATGAATACTCTTTCAGAGTACAATAAATTTACTATTTTAGGGACCTCCAATGAGGTCCTATTTTTTTATCATATTATTTTCAGTTTTAAGTGCAACTACTTTTGCGCAAAATACTGATGTAACAAGTAATTCGCTAGGAGGCTGTGGACTTACACAAACGAATGTTTGGAGTAACCTTTCCAATCAATCAGGACTTGCAGAAATCACTCAATTATCAGTAGGAGTTAGTACAAAAAACTCATTTGGAATCAAAGAACTTAGCACGCATGTTGCAATTTTTGCGCTTCCTGTAAGTGGTGGAGTTTTTGGTTTAAATGTTGCTTACACTGGATTTGAACTCTACAATGAAACTAAAATTGGACTGGCTTTTGGTAAAAAATTAAGTAAGAGTTTTAATGTAGGGATTCAGGTAGACTATTTAGGAATTTATGCAGATGGAAGCACAAACAATAAGAACAGCTTTACCTTTGAGATTGGTGCTCAAAAAAGATTAATGCGAGATTTAACTCTGGGTACCCACATATTCAATCCTATTGCAGTAAAACTAAATGAGACGGAAGTTATTCCTGCTATTTTTAAATTAGGATTGCGCTATGATGCCAATAGTAAAGTAAGTGTTTTTACAGAAACTGAATTGGAAAATGGTGAAAATGGAATACTTAAAGCAGGATTAGAATACAAGATGATTGAGCAATTGCAATTGCGAACAGGATTTAGCACCAATCCTGCTAAAAACACATTCGGGATTGGATATTCTCTTGATAACATTCAAGTTGATATTGCAATATACCGCCATCAACTTTTGGGGTATTCACCACAGTTTTCGGTAAGCAGTACTTTTTAAGATGAAACAGCTTATAATATTTTGCTCATTGGCAGGGTTTTCACTACTATGTTTTGGGCAAGATAACAACCAACTTCTAGAGGAAATTGCTGAGCAAATTGCAGAAGATAATGATGAAGGATTAGATTATGCTGAACTTTATGAAGCGCTCTATTATTTTTCAGAAAATCCAATCAATTTAAACAAAACTACTAAAGAGGAATTAAGAGAACTCTATTTCTTAAATTCCTATCAAATTGATAAATTATTAGTGCATATTGAGAGAAATGGCAAACTTCTCTCGTATTTAGAATTGCAAACTATTGCTGGCTTTGATGTACAAACAATACAGAATCTTTTGCCTTTTATTTCCATAAAATCATCTGTAACTACACAACAACTTTTAGCGAATATCAACCAATATGTAATTGTGCGTGATCAGTTTTATTTGCAAGAACAGAGGGGTTATATTCCTGATGAAGATGAGAATATCCATTATTTTGGAAATGCCCATAGAACTTACTTTAAATATAGATTGAAAAATACCTTTTTGCAAGCAGGAATTACAGCAGAGAAAGATGCTGGAGAAAATTTCTTAGGAGTAAATCAACCTTATGGCTTTGACTTTTATTCAGCCCATGTGCAAGCTAAAAAGATTGGTAAAATAAAGAATATAATCCTTGGTGATTATCAAATGAACTTTGGACAAGGTCTAGTGATGCAAAGTGGTATGAGTTTTGGAAAATCATCAGAGGTAATTAATATTCAGAAAAGTGGGAATTTGATAAAAGCCCATACTGCGGCTGCAGAGAATCTGTTTTTCAGAGGAACAGCAATTCAAATTGAGCCCCTCAAGAATTTGGAACTAATTTTCTTCTTGTCTTCTCATAAAGTAGATGCAAATATTGTGGATACTTTAGAAAATGATGAACTTGCTTTTTCCTCTATTCAAGGGACCGGAATGCACAGAACAGAAAGTGAGCTGCTAGATAAAAATGTGATCCTACAGAATCATTTTGGAACGCATGTAAACTACAATTACAAACAACTGAACTTAGGGTTATCCTATTACAAAACTAAAATAGAAGGAGAATATCAAAAGAATATCTCAGCTTATAATCAATTTGACTTTAATGGAAATAGTAATCAGAATTTTGGGATTGATTATCAGTATCTATATAGAAACATGAACTTTTTTGGAGAGGTAGGAAGGAGTAAGAATGGAGGGGTTGCTCATATAAATGGAGTAATGCTGGGGCTTGACAAAACCATTTCTGCATCCTTACTGTACAGAGATTATGGAGAAAAATACCAAAGCGAATATGCCAATGCTTTTGGAGAAAGAAGTTCCCAGAATGAAAAAGGCGTTTATTTTGGATTGGAATTCACCCCAAATCATAAATTCAAGATTAAAGGATATGCTGATAATTATGAGTTTCCTTGGCTTAGATTTGGAGTAGATGCACCAACAAAAGGTAATGATTATCTTTTGCAAGCAGATTACAAGATTAGCAGAGCAATTAAAATGTATGTCCGATATAAATCAGAGACTAAGGAAGAAGAATTGTCTGAATCTACTGCAATTAGTGGAAAAAGAAAAGATAATTTTAGGTTTCATATAAATTACAAAGAAGGAGACAACTGGGCTTTTGCCAACCGATTTGAAACTTCATTAATTGATTTTGATAATACAAGAACAAATGGCTACATGCTTTATCAGGATATAAAATACAAACCTCTCTTTGGAAAATTTAGTTTTACAAGCCGTTATGTTCTATTTAATGCAACTGAATATGTTAATAGAATTTATGCCTATGAAAATGATGTGCTGTATGGTTACTCCATTCCTGCTTATTATGGAAAAGGAAGTAAAATATATCTAGTAGCTAAATGCAATGTTATACGGAATTTAGATTTTTGGTTAAGAATTGCGCAAACGACTTATACCGATAGAATAGTGTTAAAAAGTGGCTGGGATGAAATTGATGGAAATAAAATGACTGAATTAAAACTCCAGTTACGATATAAATTTTAATTTTATGCACGCATAATAAATTACAATGAAAAAAACACCTGTTAACGAATTACTTGAAGTAAAATACCCAATAATAATGGCTCCTATGTTTTTGGTAACCAATACCAAAATGATGATAGAAGCAATGAACTCAGGGATTGCAGCTTGTATTCCTGCTTTAAATTACCGAACAGATGAACAGTTCAGAGAGGCAATACAAGAAATTAGAAGCAATACAACAAGCAAAGGTTTAGGCATCAACTTAATTGTAAATAAGTCCAACATAAAAGTGCAGCAACAATTAAAGACTTGTGTTGAGTTAGGAGTAGATTTTATCATTACATCATTAGGAAGTCCAAAGGAAGTAATTGAACAATGCAAACCCAAAGGAATTAAAGTGTTTTGTGATGTAGTAGAAGAAAAATATGCCAAAAAAGTAGAGGAATTAGGAGCTGATGCTGTCATAGCTGTCAACTGCAATGCAGGAGGACATGCAGGGAAATTAAAACCTGAAGAAATTATTCCACTACTAAATAAGCATTGTAATATACCTGTAATTTCAGCTGGAGGAATAGGAGCTAAAGAAGGAATTGATACAATTATGAGTTTAGGAGCAGCAGGACTTTCCATTGGCTCACCCTTTATTGCTTGTGAAGAAGCACATATTTCAAAAGAATACAAACAGGCCTGTGTAGATTATGGAAAAGATGATATTGTTTTTACTACTAAAATTTCTGGAACACCTTGTACTGTTATCAATACTCCTTATGTCCAGAAAACAGGAACTACTCAAAATTGGTTAGAGAAACTGATGAGCAAGAATAAAAAAATAAAGAAATGGGTGAAAATGATTACCTATTTTAATGGAATGAAATCACTTGAAAAAGCTGCATTTAGCAGCACTTACAATACAGTTTGGTGCGCAGGGCCTTCTATAGAGCACACAACAGAAGTACTTCCAATAAAAGAAATTATAAAACGATTAACTACTTAACAGATTTTACTTTAGAGAAAGATATTTTTAAGTTTTTCTCATATTCTCTAATTGTTCTAACATCATAACCATTGGCTAAAACTAAAGAGACTCCCTCTTTACCAGCACGAGCTGTTCTACCACTTCTGTGGGTGTAATATTCATCTTGATCAGGCAATTGAAAATGCACTACGAAAGTTAAATCAGCCACATCAATTCCTCTTGCAGCAATATCAGTAGCAACAATAATACTTAGGTTTTTATTCTTAAAAACACGCATAACTTTATCTCTTTCCTTTTGCAACAAATCACCATGAATAGCATCAGCAGCAACATTTTTAGCTATGAGTTGAGCGGCTACTTTTTTAGCCGTATTTCTGGTTCTACAAAAAACAATTCCTCTTTGCCCCTTTACAGAGTTCAAGAATTGCAAGAGAATATGAAACTTTTCAGCATCTTCACAATGCACAAATTTATGTTCAATTTTTGCATTAACTACATTACTCCCACTGACAGTAATTCTGTGTGCAGTATTGCTCATGTGTTCATTTACAATTTGCTTAATTCCTTGAGGCATAGTTGCTGAAAACAACCATTTACTTTGTGCTTCAGGTAAAAAACCCAATATCTCATCCAATTCTTTTTTGAACCCCATGCTTAGCATTTCATCTGCTTCATCCAAAATAACTGTTTTTACTTTATTTAAATCGACTGCTTTTCTATTCACCAAATCAATCAATCGACCAGGAGTTGCTACTACTATATGTGTAGTCCTTTTTAAATTTGCTATTTGTCTGTCAATTTTTTCACCACCGTATACTGACTCAGTGAAAATTTTATCGGAATATTTAGTAAAACGAAAGAGTTGTTTGGCTACTTGTTGCCCCAGCTCACGCGTAGGACACAAGATTATACCTTGTACATAGTCTTTTTTAGAATCAATTTTATGCAAAAGTGGCAAACCAAAAGCAGCCGTTTTCCCTGTTCCTGTTTGGGCTTGCCCAACCAAATCATTATTTCCATCTAATAATAAAGGGATAACTTGTTTTTGTATATCAGTAGGATTGATGATTCCTAAATCCTTTAACCCTTTAATAAAATCTGATTTTACACCTAATGCTTTAAAATTTTCCATGCGGCAAAAGTAAGGATAAAGTGGTTAATTAGTAGTTGAATTTTATTTTTTGTATTGTTGTAAAAAACAATTTATTATGCAAGATTCTACTACCCTAATTATAACAATTTCTATTGGAATTATTTTATTTTTTATACTAAGAGGTGTGAATCTTTGGTATTGGAGAATCAATGATTTGATTAAAAACCAAGAAGAAAATAATAATCTATTAGAAAAAATATTTATTCAATTAGGTGGAAATTTTAACGAGCAAGAACAAAAAAATATTGACCTTTCAAATCAGAATAAAGAAGATACAGTTAAAATTAATAAATTATTAAATAATTTGAAAAATGATGAAGTAATAATCCGAATCAAAGCAAGTAATCAAATTGAAAAAATAAAGAAAACCGATTGGGAGGATATAATTAAAATTGGTAATCAAGAAAAGTTTGACTTACTTTCTTAGCAACCTATAATACATCAACTTTAATTCTACTCCATACTTTAGATAATAAATAAGCAGAAATTAATGCAATTAGCATAAGGATTCCTCCTAATTGTAAGTTTCCATATATGAAATAACCTGTTGCAAAAAGCAAACAGTAAATCATAGCCAAAGCCAAAAGCATTGCCAATATTCCTGAGGGAACTGACCAACCTTCATTTTTGATTTGCTCATTTCCTACTATGGCCTTCCAGCCTGGTCCTCCGGGAACAGTTTTTTTATAAAAACTCAGCAATACTTCTTTATCCTCAGCTGGAGTTAAAAAAGTTACCACAAGCCAAACGACAGTAGTAATCAGCACTACCATTGGGAATTTCATGTATTCTGGCATTAAGGCACTATCGCCAAATAGGACAGAAGATACCACTTCCATATTGAATAATACCGAAACAATTCCTGAAACAAAAATGGCTGAAATTTCACTCCAAGCATTTATTCTCCACCAAAACCACCTAAGTATAAAAATAAGTCCTGTTCCTGCCCCAAACATCAGAATAAAATCAAAGAGTTGCAAAGCATTAGTCAATAACAAAGCCAAAATTGCAGATGCTAAAAACAAAATAACAGTCGCCAAACGCCCTACATCTACCTTTTGTTTTTCAGTAGCAGAAGGGTTAATTTGTTGTGTATAAAAATCATTTACTATATAAGAGGCTCCCCAGTTAAGATGTGTAGAAATAGTAGACATATATGCTGCAATTAAAGAAGCCAAAACCAAGCCCAACAATCCTGTTGGTAATTTGGTTAACATAGCCGAATAAGCTAAATCATGTCCTAACTTATCCTCACTCACTGCAGGAAAAGCTTCTTGAATACTTGCAATATCAGGAAAAACAACTAATGATGCCAAAGCCACCAAAATCCAAGGCCAAGGGCGTAAAGCATAATGCATAATATTGAAAAAGAAAGTTGCTCCAATCGCATGGTTTTCATCTTTTGCTGCTAACATTCTTTGAGCAATATAACCTCCCCCACCAGGTTCGGCACCTGGATACCAAGCAGACCACCACTGCACAGCAAGCGGAATAATCAAGAGCATAATTAACTGTTCTGTATTGCTAAAATCAGGCAACATGGAAATTTTATCAGCAACATTAGGGTGGGTAATTAAAGCTTGAACCCCTCCTATTTCTGGTATATTCACCAAATAATAAGCTGCACCAATTGACCCAGCCATAGCTACAAAAAAGAGGAGAAAATCAGTATAGACTACTCCCTTAAAACCACCCAAAGTACTGAAGACTACCGTAATTGCTCCTGCAATTCCAATGGTTTCAAAAGCAGTAAGCCCCAACATTACTTGTCCAATTTTTATGGCTGCCAAGGAAATTCCTCCCATAGCCAATACATTAAAAACAACACCTAAATATACAGCCCTAAATCCTCTTAGGAATTTTGCAGGTTTTCCTGAATACCTGAGTTCATAAAATTCTATATCTGTATTCACATTGGATTTTCTCCAGAGTTTTGCATAAACAAAAACGGTTAATAGGCCTGTAAGCAAAAATACCCACCATACCCAGTTTCCTGCCACCCCATTATTCCGAACAATATCCGTTACTAGGTTTGGTGTGTCAGTTGAAAAAGTGGTTGCTACCATAGAAAGCCCTAAAAGCCACCAAGGCATGTTTCTCCCAGAAAGGAAAAATTCAGAAGCGTTTTCTCCTGATTTTTTTGAAACAATAAATCCTATCAGTAAAGTTAAGAGTAAAAAAGAAATGATGATAATCCAGTCGAGATTTGCGATATCCATAAGCGAAAATAATTTGAACAAATCTAAGGAAATCTTTTAGCTAATAAGCATTACATTTGCCGAATGAAAGATGATAATTTTTATATGCTAGCCAAAACCATGTTTGGCTTAGAAGAAATACTAGCTGAAGAGCTAAGAAAACTAGGTGCACAAAATGTAAAACCTATAAATAGGGCCGTAAGTTTTAAAGGAGATAAAGGGTTTATGTACAAAGCGAACCTAAACCTAAGAACTGCACTAAGAGTACTGAAACCAATTGCACACTTTCAGGCACATGATGAAAAAGAATTATACCGTAAATTATGTGAAATAGATTGGACTGAATTTTTTGATCTTGATTCAACTTTTGCTACTCATGCTACTACTCATTCTGAAGTTTTTACGCATAGTAAATATGCTTCATTAGTAATGAAAGATGCTATTGCAGATACTTTCAGAAAGAAATTTGACAAACGTCCAAATGTTGATCCTGAAATGCCAGATGTGAGTATAAACTTACATATTGCAAAGCATACTTGTACTGTTTCACTTGATAGTTCAGGAGATTCTTTGCATAAAAGAGGATATAAAACTGATGCAGTTGTTGCTCCTATGAATGAAGTACTAGCGGCAGGACTTATTCTTTTAAGTGATTGGAATAGGATTGCTAATTTTCATGATCCTATGTGTGGAAGTGGAACTTTATTAATTGAAGCTGCACTTATCGCATATAATATACCTGCTAATATTTTCAGAGATAAATTCGGATTTGAAGGCTGGAAGGATTTTGATGAGGAGCTTTGGGAAATGATTAAAGAAGTTTCTCTTGAAAAAGAAACGCATTATTACGGAAAAATCACTGGAAGTGATAATTTTCAGAAAGCAGTGCGTATTAGCCGAGAAAATATTGATAATGCGTTAATGTATGATAATATTAAAGTTGCAAAATCTGACTTTTTTGAAACTGAAGTAGAACCAGGTACTTTTGTAATTTTTAACCCTCCTTATGGAGAACGAATAGATTTAGGGGTGAATGATTTCTATGAAAAAGTAGGGACTACATTAAAACATAAATATGAAGGATGCAGTATTTGGATTATCTCTTCAGATATTGAAAATATGAAATTTATTGGCTTACGCCCTTCACGAAAAATAAGAGTAATGAATGGTAAACTAGATTGTAGCTTCCGAAAATTTGAAGTTTATGAAGGAAGTAAAAAAGCTAAGAAACAAATTGAGAGTTAAACAATACTACTTATAAATAGAAAAGCCAGCTAAAAGCTGGCTTTTCTATTTATAATTTAAAATCTTACTTCATTAATTCTTTTGCTCTTTCCATAGTAATCCTTTCACCATCTAACTTAGGAAACACAAAAGCATCTGCAAACCCAACAAGTTTTGCTTTTTCTAATTGGATATTAGCATCCTCTAATGAGTTATATATTCCTGCAAAATACCTATACATATCTGTACCCTTAGCTTCTTTATCAATACTACCTAGTTTACCCATTTTATTAAGATCAACTGCTGACAATGATGATTTCGCAACCATAATTTGAACAACAAATTCAAGATTAATCACTTCATCTTTACCTTCTTGATTTACAACCTTAGATTCTTTCTCAGTTTTAATTGCTACATTCAAACTAATACGCTCTCCATTTTTATAAGTAACAATAAATGCATCTTCAAACCCTCTTGCTTTCATTTGCGCTTGATAATCAATAGCGTCTTTATACTCAACAAATGAACCAGCCATATATCTTACAAGGCCATCTTTTCCTGTAAAAGAAATTACATTATCAACTCCAACAAAAACCTCATCAGAAAGTTCTGTATTAAATGCTCCAACTTGAATTCTATAAGTAGTTTCATTAGTCATTTCATCTTCTGTAACAGTTGTAACAACTTCTTCAGATATTTCATCTTCTGGAACTTCAACAACCACTTCATCTTCATCAATTTCTGGCTCAGGAGTTGGCTCAACATAATCTGAAACCTCTCCATTATTATCTACCATCAAATAAGTATCCTCAATTCCTTTTTCTTCAAGATCATATTTTCTTCCTACAGCCCCATCTAAAGTTGAGTAAGACCCAACTAAATACATTACTACTCCATCATCAAGAGTAACACTTTCTAAATCATCAATACTTAAAAATTTATTAGCAACCTTTGCGGGAATTCCATCAGAAAATTCTCCAATTTTAACTTTATATACTAAACCTTTAATTTTCTCATCATCTTTTAATCCTTCATTATAAGCTATATTAAAAGCATTTGCCTTAGCGATTAAATACTCATCAACTGTTTTATAATTTTCTCTTTTAATTTCTGATTCATTATAGAAGTTAGCATATTTTCTTGATGCTACTTCATAGTCAGAATACATGCTATGATACTTATCAGCAGTTAATCTAACACCATGTTCATCAACAATTGACCCTTCTGGAGTATTCTTTTGTGCGTCAAGATAATTAGCAATTCCATCATTATCATCATCTAAAGGGCAACCAGTTACATCAACTTTTACACCAATAGGAGTTTTAGGACAATAGTCATCAACATCTAAAACCAAATCTCCATCCTCATCCTCATTTTCTAATTTAGCAAAATCAACATCAGCATAATAACTGTCATCAAAATACTCTTCATCACTATTCGGGCCTGGAGTAAATAAATCATAATGCAATGAAATATTAAACGATTTATAGTTATCGGATCCACCTTCATTCTGAAGAGATTTATCAATATCACCCATTCCAACAGCCCAATTTAATGCAGCATCAAACTCTAATCTATCAGTAACATTAATTCTGATTCCAATTCCAAAAGGAACTGCAAATGAATTATCTCTAACATAACCTTCTGTTTTAAAACTTAAAGATTGTGCTCCAACAGAAATTAAAGGGCTTATTTTTGATTGTTTAAATAACTGATTTAAAGTGTAAGTAAAATGCAAACCAATACCATCTATTTCAGATGAGAAATCTTCACCTGACGCACTATTATTTGCTTGAAATGTAGATTTCATTAATAAAAATGATAAATCAATATTGTCAGAAAGTCCAAACTTCATACCCGCATTATAACCAGGATTAGTTCCTCTTAAAAAACCAGACTCTTCATTCTGTATATCTCCAGTTAAAGTATAAAATACTGTTCCTAAAGTAAATTTAGGATTAAAAGGTTTCTTTTTCTCTAAGTCAAAATCAAGATCTTGTGCGTACACAAAAGTTGATGACACTAGAATTAATAAAGTAAAAAGATGTTTCAAAAATTGATTCATTATTCTGATTTTTATATTGCCGTAAAAATACTAAAAAAAACAGAATGCAATCAGATATCCTAAAAATTAGGTTTTAAAGTGTATTTTCTATAGAATTCTTCAATGATTTCTACTGCCTCCTCAGGAGTTTCAACAATATTAAAAAGGTCTAAATCTTCAGGACTAATATTTTTTTCTTCTACTAGCATAGTGGCTTTTATCCACCCCATTAATCCTTCCCAATATGATTTTCCGACAAGCACAATAGGGAATTTTCCAATCTTACCTGTTTGTATTAATGTAATCGCTTCAAAAAGCTCATCTAAGGTTCCAACACCACCTGGCAGTACAATAAATCCTTGTGCATATTTTACAAACATCACTTTTCTTACAAAGAAATAGTCAAAATTTAAAATTTTGTCATTATCAATAAATTCATTGTGTGATTGCTCAAAAGGAAGTTCAATATTTAATCCAACTGACTTTCCATCCCCTCTCATTGCACCTTTATTTGCAGCCTCCATAATTCCGGGCCCACCACCAGTAATTACACCATATCCTTTTTGAGTCAAAAGGTAGCCTATCTCATCTGCTTGTTGGTAATATTTATTATCTGACTTAGTTCTTGCTGAACCAAAAACTGATACACAAGGTCCAATTTTTGACATCTTTTCAAAACCCTCAACAAACTCTGACATTATCTTGAAAATTTGCCAAGAATCAGAAGTTTTTATAGCATTCCAATTTTTTTCTTTAAAAGCTCTTCTTATTTTAATCTCATCTGCACTCATCATTCTTCATCTTTTAATTAAACGTTCAAATATAGCAAAATTAAAACAATTCATCTTTTAAGAACTTTGCCGTATAACTATCCTTACAGCTAACGATTTTTTCGGGCTTTCCGTTACAAACAACATAACCACCTTTTTCTCCACCCTCTTTTCCAATATCAATAATATAATCAGCTACTTTAATAACACCCAGATTATGTTCAATTACTAAAACAGAATTTCCCTTATCAATTATCGTATTTATTACATCAAGTAACACTTGAACATCCTCAAAATGCAAACCAGTTGTTGGTTCATCTAAAATATAAAAAGTATTTCCTGTACTTCTTTTAGATAACTCTGAAGCCAACTTAATTCTTTGTGCTTCACCTCCTGAAAGAGTAGTTGCAGACTGCCCCAAAGTGATATAACCCAAACCAACATCTTGTATTGTTTTAATCTTTCTATATATAGAAGGAACCTTTTCAAAAAACGCAACAGCTTGATTAATTGTCAAGCTTAAAACATCAGAAATTGATTTTCCTTTAAAGCGAACTTCAAGGGTCTCTCTATTATATCTTTTTCCATTACAATCCTCACAATGCACCTCTACATCTGGCAAAAAGTTCATTTCAATAGTTTTCATTCCACCACCCTTACATCCTTCACACCTTCCTCCAATTACATTAAATGAAAATCTCCCAACTTTATATCCTCTAATTTTAGATTCAGGAAGATTAGAATATAAATTTCTGATATCAGAAAAAACCCCTGTATAAGTAGCTGGATTAGACCTTGGAGTACGCCCAATTGGAGATTGATCAACAGCAATAACTTTGTCAATATTTTCAATCCCTTCAAGAGTTTTGTACGGCAAAGGCTCTTTTTCTCCTCTGAAAAAATGCTTATTTAATATTGGATAAAGCGTTTCATTTATTAAAGTAGACTTTCCACTGCCAGAAACACCAGTAACACAAGTGAGTAAACCAAGAGGGATTTCAATATCAATATTTTTCAAGTTATTACCTCTAGCGCCATTTATTTTAAGAAATTTTCCATTTCCTTTTCTTCTTTTTTTAGGGATCTCAATTTCTTTTGTTCCTTTCAAAAACTCAGATGTAGACTGACTAGCATCAATTATACTTTGATATTTCCCTTGAGCTACAACTTCTCCTCCATGAACTCCAGCACCTGGACCTAAATCAACAATAAAATCAGCTTGTTTTATCATATCTTTATCATGCTCAACAACTATTACTGAATTACCAATATCTCTTAATTTTTTTAGAGAATCAATCAACTTTAGGTTATCCCTTTGATGCAACCCAATGCTGGGCTCATCCAAAATATAGAGCACATTTGTTAATTGAGTTCCGATTTGAGTAGCCAAACGAATTCTTTGCGCCTCACCTCCACTTAAAGTTTTGGAACTTCTATTTAATGAAAGGTAAGAAAGCCCAACATCAACAATAAACTGCAAGCGTTTACTCAGCTCTTTTATTATTTGCTTTGCAATTTTAAGTTCGTTTTTATTTAATGATTTCTCAATAGTTAAAACCCAGTCTTCAAAAGAGGAAATATCCATATTGGATACTTCATGAATTCCTTTACCGGCAACTTTAAAATGAGATGACTCTACATTTAACCTACTTCCCCCACAACTTTTACAATCATTTTCGGACATGTATTTTGATGCCCATTTCTCAATTGATTTTACATAGGAATTCTTAGATTGTTCTTGTATAAAATTAACAATTCCATCAAAATTTAACTTATATGTTTTCGAGATTCCTGCTGTTTTTAATTTTACTTTTAAAGTATCGGTTTCTCCATACATTATAGCCTCAACTGCTTTTTTAGGAATATCTGAAAAAGGAGTAGAAAGTGTAAAGTCATATTTTTTACCAATTATCTCAATTTGAGAAATTATCCAATCAGATTTACGATTTGCAATTGGTGCTATTGCCCCCATATTTATGCTCAAATCATGATTTGGAACAATCTTTTCCTCATCCACAATTTTATATTTACCCAAACCATTACAAACCTTACACGCCCCTTTTGGTGAGTTGAAAGAAAAAGAATTAGGCTCTGGGTTTTTATAAGCAATTCCAGTTTCAGGACACATAAGCGAACGACTAAAATATCTTGCATCTGTTTTACCCTTTTCAATAACCATCATCACTCCATCCCCATCTTTCATAGCAAGTTTTAAAGAAGAAAGCAAGCGTTTTGCATTTTTATCAGAAACTTTTAATCGATCAATTACTACTTCAATATCGTGTGTTTTATATCTATCCAGTTTCAATGATGGAGTAATTTCAATTATCTCTCCATCAACCCTAACTTTGATAAATCCCTTTTTAGCTAATGAATGGAAAAGCTCAGCATAATGGCCTTTACGAGAACGAACAATTGGAGCAAGTACATTTATCGCTTTATTATTAAAATCCTTTTGCAACAATTCCAAGATTTGATCATCTGTAAAACGAACCATTTTCTTTCCTGATTTATGGGAATAGGCCGTTCCAACCCTTGCATAAAGCAATCTTAAATAATCATAAATCTCTGTAATTGTTCCAACTGTTGATCTTGGATTCTTGGACGTGGTTTTCTGCTCAATTGCAACAACAGGGCTCAGTCCTGTAATTTTATCAACCTCTGGGCGCTCCATTTTTCCTAAAAACTGACGCGCATATGCATTGAAAGTTTCAAGGTATCTTCTTTGCCCTTCAGCATGAATAGTATCAAATGCTAAAGATGATTTCCCACTACCACTTTTACCCGTAAAAACGACTAATTCATTTCTAGGAATCTCAATATTGATATTTTTAAGATTATGAACTCGAGCTCCATATATCTTTATAAAATCTTTCTGGCTTGACATCTTATCTTACTGAATCTGTATCAACTGCAAAATCCTCAAAAACCATTAAATCAGTATCTGTAGGTATTTTTAAAATATATTTTCTTCTTGATTTATCAGGAAGTGATGTTGACCTCAACCAAGGATTAAACTGCTTTAATAATTTATAATTTATTCCATTTTTTTTTGCAAAATCAGCTAAATCAACAATAGTCGAATCTACCTCAACTGTTGTATAGTTTGGCATAGTATACACATCCTTATCTCTGAACATAAAACCATACTTTCTAGGATTTTCCATGATTTCCTTTACAGCAATAATTCTAAAAACATAACGAGCTGTTTCAGAGTTCAAAAACAAATTATAGTAATTATTACTTCCTTGTTTCTCTATTTTTCTTCTCGCTCCATTTTTACCCATATTATAAGAGGCAGCCGCCATTGTCCAATTACCAAACTTATCATAAGCATCTTGCAAATATTCACAAGCCACAATAGTTGATTTTTCTAAATTATAGCGTTCATCTATTGAAGCGTTAACTTCCAGGCCATGCTCACGAGCTGTACCTTTTAAAATTTGCCAAAACCCTGAAGCTCCAGCAGGAGAACGCACATTATCCAAACCACTTTCAATTACAGCAAGATATTTAAAATCATCAGGGATATTATACTTTTCTAAGATGGGCTCAATAATCGGAAAGTATTTATTTGCCTTTTTAAAATACAACATTGTATTGGATTGCCAATAAGTATTCTTCAACAACTCCTTATCAATTCGCTCCCAAATTTCAGAAGAATAAATAGGAATTTCTTCACCTGCAAAACTCAACTCCTCTGGCTGAACAATTGCAAAAATTCCATATTTCATATTAAAATGTTGCTGATGGAGTTCATCCTCAGTTTTTAAGTCAGCTGAATAAATAAAAAGCTGAGAAGCAGCTAATATAAACACCGAAAAACCTAAAAAGTAAATGTGTTTATTCTTCATATTAAAATTTACTCTCAAAATCCTTAAAACTTCCAGCAACCAAATCTTTATCAGAAACAAGTGGGTTCTCTACTCCCCAATGAATTGCAATATCATCATCATTCCAAATCAATGACCCTTCTGATTCCTTATTGTATACTCCCGTACATTTGTATGTAAATATAGTATCATCTTCTAGAGTAACAAAACCATGAGCAAAACCTGGAGGAATCCAAAAAATAGTTTTATTTTCTTCTGAAAGTTCAACAACAAAATGCTCACCATAAGTTGGAGAATCTTTACGAATATCTACAGCAACATCAAGAACTGAACCTTTAATCACTCTTACTAATTTGCCTTGCGCAAATGGTGGATTTTGAAAATGCAAACCTCTTAACACTCCCTTTTGAGATAAAGACTGATTGTCCTGTACAAAATCTAAATCTAAACCAATATTTTTAAAGGACTCTTTACTCCAACTTTCAAAAAAATGACCTCTATCATCTTCAAAAATTCTTGGTTTTATAACTAGTAATCCTTCAATAGGAGTTTTTATTATTTCCATTATTTATTTTTTAGTTTTCCAAAAGCCAAATATAAAAAAATTGCTTACTATTTTTTCAATTTAATAAACAATAATTGTAGTTTTGCCAACAAAATTTTATATCATGAAAAAAATCAATTTATTAATCGTAAGCATTGCACTAATCTTTAGTTCATGTACTGATACTGCATCTTACAAAACACCAGAAACAGAGATGGAAAAAGTAAGTTACTCACTAGGAGTGAACATGGCATCAAGCGTTAAACAGCAAGGAATGGAAACAATTGAGGCACAAGCAGTAGCAAAAGCATTTACTGATGTATTTGAAGGAAATGATTTAGACATTTCAGAAGAAGAAAGTATGACAATTTTACAAGACTTCTTTGGGAAAATGCAAGCTAAGAAAAGTGCAAAAGCAAATGAAGCTGGAAATGCTTATTTAGCAGAAAATAGAGATAAAGAAGGAGTAATTACAACTGAAAGCGGATTACAGTATGAAGTTATTACTTCAGGAGATGGAGCAAAACCAACTACTATTGATCAAGTAACAGTACATTACCATGGAATGTTAACTGATGGAACTGTATTTGATAGTTCAGTAGATAGAGGGCAGCCAGCTACATTTGGGGTAACTCAAGTTATAAAAGGTTGGACTGAAGCATTACAATTAATGAGTGTTGGAGATAAATGGAAGCTAACTATCCCTTCTGGATTAGCTTATGGAGACCAAGGTGCTGGAGGAATGATTGGACCTGGAGCAACTTTAGTATTTGAAGTAGAATTGATAGGAATTAACTAATCCCTTTCAGGAATATGAAAGAAAAGCCGAGCAAATACTCGGCTTTTTTATTAAAAAGAGATATTATTTATCTTCTTTTCCATCTTTTTAATTGCGGAATACTGCAAGTATAAAACCATCTTTTAACTTTTCCTACTGCTTGTTCTTTCAATACTCCTTTAACAAAAATTTGCATTTCTTTTGCTGTAGTGATTTCTGGTTGAGTAAATGCACCATCTACATAACACATTTTACAATAATCATTACTTTCACTTCCATCCTTTTCAGTTCCTTTATTAAATAACTCATGCATTTTAGGAAGCATACAACTCTGACAAAATTTATCAAATCTCATAATAGTTCTCTTTTTTGTTAATCTAATTTTCTAGTCCAAGTAGAAGATCTACCAATAAATGAAAATCCAATATACCCTCTTAAGTCAAGTGTATTTTCATCAGCAAGTGTAATCATTCCGCTATAATCTTTTCCTTTCTTAGGGTCGTACAAATTTCCATCATCCCAAACATTACCTTCAATATGAGTAAAGTTATTCATCATAACCATACCGAGTCTTGCTCTACTTTGCAAACTCTCATCAGGATTTAAAGGATCCGTTTTAGGATTTCCGTTTTCATCATTAGGAAATTTCATCCAAGTAATTTTACCTGAAATTGTAGAGCCATCTTCATAAAGTGTAATAACTGCATCTTTTTCGGCATTATACCACTCTCCTACTACATCTGCATTTGTTTGTGCAAAAGCAAAAACTGAACTCACAGCTAATGCGATTAATAAAATTGTCTTTTTCATAATATTTATTTTTTGTTAAAAATAGTAAAATTTATTTTATCCGTGTAAGCTTAAGATTATTCTTATCCTTTGACAACATTTTACTCAACTGTACAACACTTACATCATCAACAATATACTCTTCTGAGTCGTCACCAAAACCATAATTTTTTAATCTTACACCTACAACATTAAAAATTTCTTTGTTATCATTTGTTATTTTCGAATGAAAAACGTCAAAACCTTCAAAACTAAGGCATTTTACAACTTTTACAACTGTTAAGGAATACACACTATCCTCTAAGTAATTTAAGTAATAAAAATTCCCTCTTTTTTTTACAATTAAGTTTTTCCCTAAGGTATCCTCCCCAATAGTATTTGAAGTTACAATTATAGTGTCATTAAATGCATAAGTTCCTTGCAGATTTTCTGGAATTTCAGTCAAAGGTTTTACTCCTTCAGGTTGTGACTTTACAAATGAAACATTTGTGCAAGATGCTAAAGTTAAAACTACAGCAATTAAAAAAATTAATTTTCTCATAATTAAATTGTATTGATTAATATTGGTAAAACTAAACAACACAAAATAAAGTATTATGCTTAGCATAATACTTTGTCATTTACTAGACTAGAATAATCTATTTTTTACGGAAATAAATTTGGATAGGAACTCCTGAAAAATCAAAATTTTCACGCAATTGATTCTCAATATAACGCATATATGGCTCTTTAATATATTGAGGCAAATTAGCGAAAAATACAAAAGTTGGTGTTTCAGTTGGTAATTGCATACAATACTTAATTTGTATGTATTTACCTTTTGTTGCTGGTGGCGGATGATGACCAATAAGAGGTAACATCACTTCATTAAGTACAGAAGTTGCAATTTTTTGAGTTCTATTTTTATGTACCTGAATTGCAGTTTCCAATCCCTTAAGTAATCTTTGTTTCTCTAATGCAGATACAAATACAATAGGAACATCAGTAAAGGGAGCAATTTTCTTTTTAATCTGCTCTTCCGCTTTTTTAGCAGTTTCAGTTGATTTATCAAGTAAATCCCACTTATTTACCAGAATAACAATTCCTTTTTTATTCCTATCAGCAATATGAAATATCCTTTGATCTTGTGCTTCAAATCCTCTTTCAGCATCAATTACATGTATGCAAATATCAGAATGTTCAATAGCACGAACCGAACGCATTACAGAATAAAACTCTAAATCCTCATGTACATTTTTCTTCTTTCTAAGTCCTGCAGTATCTACTAAAGTAAAATCAAATCCGAATTTATTATAGTTTGTATTTAAAGAATCACGAGTTGTACCAGCAATATCAGTAACAATGTTTTGCTCTTTTCCAATCAAAGCATTTATAATTGAAGATTTTCCAACATTTGGTCTTCCAATTACTGCAAATTTTGGCAATTCCGAATCATCAAATTCTAAATCATCATCAAAATTCTTAACCAATTCATCAAGTACCTCACCAGTTCCACTCCCACTTATTGATGAAACGGGAATATAATCGCCTAAACCTAAATTATAGAACTCAACCGCTTCTTCTAAGAGTTGAGTATTATCAACTTTATTTACAACAAGAACCACTTTTTTATTTGATTTTCTGAGTAGTTTCACTACTGCCTGATCCAAGTCAGTAATTCCAGATTTTGCATCAACAATAAACAAAATCACATTTGCCTCATCAATAGCTAATTCAACTTGTTTTCTGATCTCTGACTCAAAAATATCATCACTCCCTTTAACATAACCCCCAGTATCAATCACTGAAAATTCACGCCCAGACCAGTCTGCTTTACCGTAATGTCTATCACGAGTCACTCCACTTGTTTGATCCGTAATCGCTTGTCTACTCTCAGTAAAACGATTAAACATTGTTGATTTCCCAACATTTGGTCTCCCTACTATAGCTACTATATTACTCATTATTCGTATCCGAATTTTTTTAACTGCTGATTATCATTTCTCCAGTTCTTTTTTACTTTTACTGGAGTTGCTAGAAATACTTTCTTATCAAGCATCCTCTCTATATCTCTTCTTGCTTCTGTCCCTATCCTTTTTAAGCCCATTCCTTTATGCCCGATTATGATACCTTTTTGGCTTTCACGCATCACATAAATAATAGCTCTAATTTTGATAATATCTTCTTCCTCAAAAAACTCTTCCACTTCAATTTGTACAGAATAAGGAATTTCTTTTTTATAATGCTTTAAGATTTTTTCACGTATAATCTCTTCAATAAAAAAGCGTTCGGACTTATCGGTAATTGCATCCTTATCATAATAAGGAGGAGAAACTGGCAACATTTCAACTAATTTTTCCTTAATCACATCAAGGTTAAAATTATTCAAAGCAGATATTGGCAAAAGCTCAGCATTTGGCAATTCAGCTCCCCACCTTTCCATTTCCTGTTCAACAAAATCTTGTTCTGCCAAGTCAATTTTATTCAATAACATTAAAACAGGAACTGAAGTTTTCTTTAATCTTTCAAAAAGCTTTTGATCCTTCAAACCTTTTTCACCAACCTCAATCATATAAACAAGCACATCAGCATCTTGAAAGGCTGAATACACAAAATTCATCATGTTTTCTTGCAACTTATAAGCAGGATCAATCACTCCTGGGGTATCGGAAAATACAATCTGATATTCTTTTTCGTTTAAAATCCCCAAAATCCTATGGCGAGTTGTCTGTGCCTTATGTGTAATAATAGAGAGTTTTTGCCCTATTAAAGCGTTCATTAAGGTAGACTTCCCAACATTAGGATTCCCAATTATATTTACATATCCTGCTTTATGCTCCATTTTGCAAAGAAACGAAAAAAGGGCTAACCAATTGGCTAGCCCCTTATTATAATTTTAGTGTTTTTATTTCCCTAAATTGAACCCAACCATTACTGAAATTCTTGCTCCTGTTGGGTGTGTAACAGTATATTTAGGCTCATACCCTTGAGTGTCTCCATTTTCATCAACTTCTTCATAATATTCACCACTATGACTATAGGTTTTATCCATACTAGGCACATAAGCAATATTTACTGGAACATTCAATTCTCCAAACTTGAATGTTTTACCAACACCAATTACCATTGCAATTCCCCCTATAGATAAATTTGGACCTGCCGCCAATTCAAAACCACTTGCAGTTCTTAACCCAACCATAGATGAAACTGATGGTAAAAACATTCCTTTTTCCATACCACCAACTAAGGCAATCCACTCTACTAATCCTACTACATCTCCACCATCTAAAAAACGACTTTCCCATTGCCAGCCATATTGAGTCATTGTAGCTCCATATTTTCCTGTTGACCCAGTCCATTCTTGTTTAATAGAAGCATCATCATCAAATGAAAATGGAACATCTTTTCTTAAAATACTAGCTAATGAACCTGCAGAAACCATAGTAATACCAACTTTTGGCCCTGCTAATTTATCTACTTGAGCATCTACTGATAAAATAGAAACACTTAATAAAACTGTTGTAATAATTTTTTTCATAATTTTTTATTTTCTAATATGCAAAACTAAAATCTTCAGCTGCAGAAATAATAAATGCAATTAAAAAAGGTAAAAGCAAACCTGCAAGCCATCCCAATGCCAGTGAACCTCTAAAATTCTTCTTATTTATAAATAACAGCAATAATGGCAACCCAAAAAGAAACATCAGCCAAAAAGTAAGAATCCCTATTATAAAAGCAACTGTATCTAGTTTAAATCTCTCTGGGTCTGCTTCTGTTAATAGTATTTGTGATTCAACAGGAAAAGCTGCAAATGCAGCTAAACCTATAAAACTTAATAACGATAATAATCCTATTTTTTTCATAATACTAAAATAGTTTATTTAGCTAAATTAAAACCTACCATTAATGAAATTCTTGCACCTGAACTATAAGTATAATCTTCACCATTAATGTTACCATCAATATTCTTACCTGGCATAAATACTAAGTTAACAGGCATATTTAAACTACCAGATTGGAAGTTTTTACCTATTGCAAAAACCATTCCAACAGCTTGATCGGTTTTACCAAATAATAATGGAACAATAGAAAGATTTGGTCCAACTCCAAACTCAAGACCATTTGCAGTTCTTGCTCCAATTACTGATGTGAATGAAGGCAAGAACATGCCTTGTTCCATTCCAGATACTAAGGCAATCCACTCTACTATTCCAACTACATCACCACCACCATCAGCAAACCTACTTTCCCACTGCCAACCGTATTGAGTTGTCAAAGCATAACCAGTTTCTCCTAATTTATGTGTAGCGTCTTTATATGCATGCTTATATTCAACGTAATCTGAGCCTTTATGAAAGAAATCCGCAGTGGATCCTGCTGTAATGAGTGTCATTCCAATTCTTGGACCTGCTAATTGTTGAATTTGTGCACTAGCTGTTAGCAATCCTAACCCTAATACTAATGTTAATAATACTTTTTTCATAATTTTTAATTTTAATGATTAATTCTGGGACAAAAATAAAACACTCAAACTTAAATACTATGCTTAGCATAGCATCTTACTATTTACTACATATAAATACCTACTTAATAGCCTCTAATTGCACGGCAGCCTTTTCCCACTCTGCTTCCAATTCTTGTAGTTTTTGCTGATTTTTCTCGTATTCTGCAAAAAAGCCATCTTTTTTTGATAATTCATTAAATTTTTCAGGAATAGCCAAATCAGCATCTATTTGCTTTTGTGATTTATCTAAAGTTTCAATTTCCTTTTCCAACTTGCTCACCCTATTCTGCAATTTCTTTATTTTCTTCTGATGGGCTTTCTGCTCAGCATAAGATAATTGAACATCTGATTTATCTTGCTTTGTATTCTTTTGTTCTTTTTGTGAACTTTCTAATTGTTTAAAATTCTCTAAATCCTTTTCTTCCAAAAAAGTATCTATATCACCAATATATTCTTTAATATTTTGATTTTTGAATTCATATACTTTTTCAGTAAGCCCCTGCAAAAACTCTCTGTCATGCGAAACAACAATTAAACTTCCATCATATTTTGCTAATGCTTTTTTCAAAAGTTCCTTTGATGTAATGTCCAAATGGTTTGTTGGCTCATCCATTATCAAAAGATTATAGGGCTCTAATAATAATTTACAAAGTGCAACTCTAGCTCGCTCCCCCCCAGAAAGAACTTTTACTTTCTTTTTCACTTCATCATTACTAAAAAGAAAAGAACCCAATATAGAACGTACTCTACCTGAAGTATCCTCAGTTGCTGCCTGTTCAATTGTTTCAAGTACTGTTAGATTCTCATCCAAAAATTCAGCTTGATTTTGAGCATAATAACCCATTTTAACTTGATGACCAAGCTCAATCTCTCCAACAAAATCTAACTCATTTACTATCATCTTTGCTAAGGTAGATTTACCCTCACCATTTTTCCCAACAAAAGCAATTTTATCACCCTTTACTATCTCTAAATTAACTTTATCAAGAACTTTTAAATCATCAAAACTCTTTGAGGCTTCATCAATTTTTAAACTTATCTTACCTGAATGAGGAGCAGGTGGAAAACGAAACTGCATACGAGCTACATCTTCTTGTTCTACCTGAATAATTTCTAACCTTTCTAGTTTTTTTATTAAAGTTTGAGCGAAAGCTGCTTTATTCTTTTTTGCCCTAAATTTATTAATCAGAACTTTTGTTTCTTCAATAAACTTATCTTGGTTTTTCTTTGCCTGAATTTGCTTTAAAACTCTGTCTTCTCTCAAAGTTAAATACTTAGTGTAAGATGCTTTATAATCATTAATTTTTGAGAATGCAACCTCAATAGTTCTATTTGTGGAAGCATCTAAAAACAATCTATCGTGGGAAACTAAAACCACTGCTCCACTATAGTTTTTTAACCATCTTTCCAGCCACATTATTGATTCAATGTCCAAGTGATTAGTAGGTTCATCCAACAATAATAAATCAGGTTTCATTAACAAGATTTTAGCCAATTCTATCCTCATTCTCCAACCACCACTAAATTCAGTAGTTTGTCTTTCAAAATCATACTGGGTAAAACCTAACCCTGATAAAACTTGGTTAATTTCTGCAGCCGTATCATTTCCTCCGGCCATTCTAAATCTTTCTTCCAACTCATTAAATTCATTGATAATATCTAAATACGCATCACTTTCATAATCCGTACGCTCAGTCAATTGTTTATTTGCCTCATTCATTCTTGTTTCAACATCATTCAAAAATTCAAAAGCAGTTTGAGCTTCTTCAAGAACAGTTCTTCCATCCTCAAATTCTAAATCCTGCCTTAAAAAACCAACAATTAACCCATTTGGCACAGACACATTACCCTTATTAGGAGTTAAGTCTTTAGCCAACACCTTTAATAAGGTAGATTTTCCTGCCCCATTCTTTCCTGTTAATCCAATTTTATCTCCTTTATTTACCATAAAAGAAATGTCTTTAAAGATGTCCTGCCCTCCAAAATACAGAGATAAATTATTTACTGAAACCATGGCGCAAAAGTAAACTTTTTACACACTAAAAATAATTTTAAAAGAATGATTGGAGAATTAATTTATAGCAGTATATTTGCAAACCTAAATCGCGGGGTGGAGCAGTTGGTAGCTCGTTGGGCTCATAACCCAAAGGTCGCAGGTTCGAGTCCTGTCCCCGCTACTCAGATAAAGACCCCTTAATTGGGGTCTTTTTTATATCTTTAAATTATTTCAATTACTCTATAATAATTTTCTTTGTAATTATTTCATTCTGACTTTTCAGCTTTAAGAAGTAAATTTCTTTTGCATTTTTTGACAAATCAATTTCTGTATTGTAATTAAAATTATCTGAAGTAATTACGATACCCTTTACATCTACTAACTCATAATTACAATTATTTAAATCAATATTTACAATTATTTTATCAGAAGTAGGATTAGGAAATACTGATACAGAATTAGATAGCAAATCATTAACTGCTGTAGTTTTATTTTCAGTTAAAAAAATTACATATTCAAAATTATTGCTTAAGGAGTCCATCTTAATTCAGCAAGCATAAACTTTGTTGAAGGATCATTAGACCACTACTGGTAATGGTTAGTAATTTCTGTTTCAGAAGGAAAAAGTGAAATAGAGCAGTTTTTAGTAGTAGCTTCTGTCGCTAAAATTAAAGCTATCAAAAATCATAATAGTGATTAAATAAATCGCTCTTAATTCCAAAATTAATAAATTGAGTTTGCAGCTCTCCATCATCATTTTTAAAATTCCGCAAAGTAACACCTAGATTTATTTTGAGATTAGTTTTTGGATTAAGAATGTAAGAAATATTGAAAATTTTAATATTAACAGTTGTTAAATTACCTTGATACATATCAATTCCAAAGTCGGCAGGTCGATCATTATAATTAAGATAAACATTACTTCCATAAGAAAAAGGATCTCCTTTTATATCTGATCCATATTTTGAGAAAATTATTTTTCCATCAACTACAAAATTTTTCCATTTGTAATTCATAAGCAATAAGAATTCAGAGAAGTTAGCACCTAAAGGATGTGCTAACGGTTGATTATAATGTGCATAATTCTGCTGGGTATTAAAATGCGAATACGTATATGGCCTAGCCAGATTATACTCAGATTGCAGAGTTAAATTGTCTATACTAAATGCATTAAATATTTTATAGCCTAATTGATAAGCAAACTTATTAGCCCAATAACCATTATTAGATTTTATCTGCTCTAAAGTAAACTCATCTAGTAATAACTGACCATATAAATAAGATGAAAAAGGTAATTTGTATTTTAGATTTACACCTACTAAAACGTTAGCAGAAGACCCTACAGAAAACTCTACGGGTCTAAGCATTACTATTGGATTCAAAAAATTTACATCAAAACCACTACTTCCTGGCGCATGATTCATACGCCAAACAACAGCTTCATACAAACTTAAACTGAATCTCTTTGTAGCATTCAGGCTTAAATAATGAGATGACATGTACTTTTTTGGATAACCCATCTGATCATTATTTCTAAAATAATTAATATCCATAAACTCAGTATACAAATTAGTATATTGCACTTTACCAAAGTTTGTTTGAATCCTTAAATAAGGATAATTAAAAGTATTATCGGACAGCAAAAGTGAACGATAGCCATCACCTATAAAATGTTTTCCATGTCCAAACTGAACAGCAAACATTTTATTCGCCCTATAACTCACATATCCAGAAGACATAGCATAATCAAAACCTGTTTCTTTAAAATTACGAGCAATCCCTTGTCCGGGCACTACTGTATTTTTCCTTACAAAAGCATCAACATAATTTGGAAATACAGCCTGATTCTCAGAAAATGAAGTGTAGAATGAAATTGTTTTCCCTAAATATCCTTCAACTATAATCCCCCTTGTGTTTATCATGGTACTCTTTCCTTCTATTAATTCATTTCCCATTGAAAAATTAATAATTGGAGAGGCTGTAACTTTATAATCATCACCATTCATAATTATTAAATGCTCAGAAAACATTTTTCTTAAAAGCCAATTCTGATAATTATATGAAAAATTATTTTCTAATATTGAGTCAGTATTAAAGTTTAAATCTGACTTAATAAGAGGTTTGAAAGAAGTCTGATAATTAGCATCATTACTATAAATTAAATGATTAAAATTAGCAGAATAATCATTTCCTAAAAAAAGATTTGCATGCTGTGCATTAGCTAAATTAAAAGCTAAAAAAAATAAACAAAAAATTAATCTTTTCATTTTCTTTTTCTCAGAATATAGAATGGTATAAGAAGAATAAAGTTGCTGAAAAGTGCCAAAATAGCAATACTTAAATTCACATTGAGTTCTAATAGAAAGTATGACCCAAATATTAGAAGAGCACTTATAAAATACAAAATTAAAGCAGTTCTTTTATGTCCAAATCCTAAATCCAATAAAGCATGATGAATATGATCCCTTCCTGCTCTAAATGGCCCTACTCCTTTTGATGTTCGTACAATAAAAACTCTTAATGAATCAAACAATGGAATTGCTAGAATTACAATAGCCAATAGTGGTCCTTTATTAGGTAGTTTAAAATCCTCAGTTATTAATCCAAACTTTATTGTATTTATTGCTAAAACTGATAAAATCATTCCAACAACTAATGAACCTGTATCTCCCATAAATATTCTTGCAGGATAGTAATTATACTTTAAGAACCCAATTAAAGC
>Ga0206125_10000740_pt1 | contig 40935 bp, 32 predicted proteins | sample Helgoland_Spring_4_FD_148598 | JGI IMG/M metagenome (GOLD analysis project Ga0206125, IMG submission 148598) | Pelagic subsurface seawater microbial communities from Kabeltonne, Helgoland, North Sea - Helgoland_Spring_Bloom_20160331_1 | ecosystem: Environmental > Aquatic > Marine > Epipelagic ... | reverse complement strand
AGGGCTCTACGGCTCTTATGAAGGCAAGTTTGAATGGATACACCAAAGTCGTGTCAATACTATTGGAGAAGGGAGCTGATGTGAATGCGAAGCATAATAATCGCTCTACGGCTCTCATTAAGGCAAGTTGGGATGGACACACAGAAATCGTGCGAATGCTACTGGAGAAGGGAGCTGATGTAAATGCGAAGGATGCGGATGGCTCTACGGCTCTCATTAAGGCAAGTTTGAATGGACACACCAAAGTCGTGTCAATGCTATTGGAGAAGGGAGCTGATGTGAATGCGAAGAATAACGCTGGCAATACGGCTTTCTTTTTGGCAAATAGACGTTTTTTGGAAAATAGACCTGAATACACAGAAATTGTCAAATTATTAAAACAATCTATTGTCGCACAGACTGTTCCAAAAGTTTTGGAAAGACAAGAAGATAGGAAAAACCTAGCTATGGCTATGAGTGAAAAAGATGTAGGGAATAGAGGTGATGGAAGAATGCCTTATGAACTACGACATGAAATAGGGAAATATCTAGGGGGTGGAAAACGAAGAACGAGAAAATCCAATAAGTCTAAAAGAAAAACCAGAAAAACGCGGTCCAAAAGACAAAGAGGTAGTGGAGCAAGTTGTTCACGTCCAACGGAGAATATTGACATTGACATCACAGACGAACAACTTGTATTAAATCATGCTCTTGGAACTGCAATTGTGGCAAAAGACCCATCTAGAGTAAAACAACTTTTAGATGAAGGTGCGCATGCTACTATAACAATCGACGACGATTCTGGCGCACGTTATGGTATGCCTGTAGAAACCATTCCCGCTATTATGTATGTAGCAAGACATATGAATGGTTCCAATACCATCATTCTGAACCACTTATTAAGCGCAAATAACAATCTTAATGTCGAAGGAGGTTGTGCGGTGTCTAATATGGGTACTACATTATTAAGTGAGACAGCAGAATGGGGTAATATTGATATGATGAGAGAACTATTGAATCTGGAAGCGGACATCAACGATGCGTCACACAGACCTCCAGCATTATCGTATGCAGTTCTTAACGAAGATCTTAACATGATTAATTTTATACTTAGTGAACGGGAAGGTCAAATAAACTTAGGTTATACTCATGATGACGTGAGACGTAATGTTATCGATGAGGCATTGGAACTACACGAGAATATCGAAAGTGAAACAGAGAGAGAAAGGATTAGTGAAATAATTGAAACGTTAAAAAGGTACGCAGTTAAGCAATCAATTATGTCTATGGACGATTTTAACACAAAATGCAATAAATCAGAAGAAACGAGTAAAGTTGAATGTGGTATTATGTTGAACGAATTAACCAACAGGACCGCAGTGATGACACATCCGCCTACGTCAGATAACACAGCCGTTTGCTTCGATCGTTCAGCATTACAACAACATTTGAATAATAGAATGGAGAATCCTAGACTTAGACCTCCTATACTTACAAACCCAGTAACGGGTGTTGAAATATCCGAAGAGGATATTGAGAGAATGTTCCCGTTAGGTCTGGATGCACATTATACGCGCGAATCTTATACAAAATATATTCCAAAATATATTCGCGGTGGGAAATCTAAAAGAAAGACTCGGAGAAAAAATAATTCTAGTCATACAATGATGAAGGTACATAGAAAGAGTAAAAACTCAATAAAACAAGGAAAAAAAACGCGTTCCAAAAGGCAAAAGGGTGGGGGGATATTTGGTAAGCTTGATATTTTTCATGCACTTTATTTGTTAGACATCGAACTGGTCGAATCTTATTTGAAAAACAGAAATGATGAAGTTAGTATTAATGACTGTCTAGAAACGAAAGATGAACTTGCCGTCTTATTACGAAGCACAACCGAAAAAGAATATCCTGAGAGGATATGGAGCGCATCTCAAAAGAAATTACAGAAATTAATAATGACAGGTAATAAGGTCACTATGTTAGATATGTTATTTATGAAAATATTCAATGATTATCTAGCCGATTATATCTTGGTTGACAATAGGGAAACTCATATTCGTGATAGATCACCAATCCAGATGAGTAATATTATTAGTGAGTTATGTGTGAAAATACACGAAGGAATTAAATTATTGGATAAATATAAGTTTGATTTTACACAATACAATGTTATAAAGCCTTCTTATAAAAATCACCCATTTTACTTGTTTACGTATTCTGCAATTAGTTATGGAGCAGGTTTGTGGAAGTGGAGAAAACTTGGTGGTCTTAAAAACAAATGTATGCATGATATAATATTATCTTTAGCAGAATACGGAATGGATGTTAACATTTCGTTTGCGGACGAAGGAAACCCGTTATATAAAGCAATTTATCCCCCATTTAATGATAATGATGCTGCACCAACTGGAGATAACGAGGCATACAATGCTATAAATCGTCATGTTATTACAGCACTTATAAAAGCAGGGGCTATGTTACCTTCCGACGATTGGTTTGAAAATAATAAAGACAAATATAATCCTCATAGTATTAATGCATTGAACGTTTTGATTGAACGGTATGAAGATATATATAAACTGGATGACGATGGTATTAACACACAGTATAAAGATGGTGCGAAAGTACCACACTGGGCATCTATAAATTATTACTTTGAAGAGGAGGTTAATGAACGCAAAAAACAAGCAAAAACAAACTTTTTAGCACTAAAATCCCATCTTAAAAAACTCCAGCCTCCTCCTCTTGTTCAAGAACAAGAAAAAGGAGTTGAACTAACAACTATATCAGAGACAAACCCCAAAAGTTATAATAAAGCTATTCCTAAGATTGGTCCATACAATCATGGCGGAACGAAACGTATAAAAAGAAAAACACGTTCCAAAAAATCTAAAAGAAAACCACGTAAACACAGCCAATCTAAAAAAACTAAAACCAATAAAAAGAAACAAAAAGTAAAACGGAATACACGAACTCGCAAGCGAGCGGGTGCAAATGGCGATGATTCATATGACGAGGGAGTGACAGATAGAGAATCTATTTCACAAGATGAACCCTTCCATGTCGGCGATATAGACGCAATACCGCTTGCAAATGAAGTTCATGAATTTCATGAAGTTCATGATTTAGAAATGGCGAACTTGGACGACTCGTTTGCATCATTTGAATCACTTGGATCACTCAACTCATTTAACTTAGATGAATCAGATGACTCAAATGTATCATTTGGATCACTCAACTCATTTAACTTAGATGAATCAGATGACTCAAATGTATCACTTGGATAACTTGGATCACTCAACTCTACATCCAGTTGAAAAATCACTACTAGAGAGAAATATTATCACACTATACCTTAATAGACCATCAGAATGGCAAAAGAGCGAACAAATATGTACAACGCAGTGTTTCTACTGCTCATCACACTTTTCGCCATCGTGACAGGTATGGTCGGACAGCAGGCGATGGCAATCGTGCATGCTCCGAATACGGTAGAAGGGTTTGATAGTTTAGGGGAATTAAAGAAGGTTGTTCGGTCAGCCAAAAACCGCGCCGTACGACAGGTGAGCACGGCAGTGAATGGAAAAGATGGATTTACACCTAAGCAACTAACTGGCATATTAAGCCTTGCAGGTTTAGGATCAAAGATCGACGAGGATAGTGATGATGAATGAACGTGATTACATTATTTTGGTACCCTAGTACACAGTACAATGGCACCAAAGACAGTGAAGAAAGGTGGTATGAATCAAGAAGAGAATGATGCAGCAACACTTGCTGCAATGGGTACTATTTCAGGTGGCGCTGCATCAATGAGTAGCAAACTTGGCATGGGGACGGTTACTAGAAATCTGGCGACTGTCACATCGTTTATCCACGAAAATGTAAGCAGTTTGAATAACAGTAAGTATTTTGCGGGTATGGTGATGATCATGCTGAATCTAGGCGCCAAAGTGGTAAGTGTTAATTTTAGCAGCTCTACTCAAGAGTACCTTAAATATGGTGTGAGTAAGCAACTTTTCATATTTTCTATGGCATGGATGGGAACACGTGACATATATACGTCTATTATTTTGACGGCTGTATTTACTGTTCTCTCTGAGCATCTCTTCAATGAAGAAAGCAGGTTTTGTATTGTTCCTGAAAAGTATCGTATGATCAATACAGCAATCGATACGAATAATGATGGAATTATTTCCGAAGAAGAACTTCAAGCGGCTCTTAAGGTGTTGGAGAAGGCAAAGACACTTTCGAATGGGAGTGCAAAAAAACCTGCATTCACTGCACAATAAGATAATATTAGTGATTTAGAGGACAACGCCGTTGTCTGACGATTTTATTATCTTGATTTTTAGTAAGAGAATGTCTTTAGCTATAAATGCAGCCCCATTTGACGCAGATGAACCACCTGTCCCTTTAAAGGGAGGCAATGTTCTGCGTAGGAAGAATAGTAATAATCGGACAGTAAAAAACCGCAATGAGAATGGTGCATCTAAGATATCCGCCGACAACATTAATAGCGTTCTGATGAACATTCATGAATCATCTCCATCAAATGGCGAAGAATTAGGCGAGTTTGAACCTATTCCTCCACCTACGCCAATGCGTGGAGGAGAAGAGACAGATACTGATCCATTAGGTCGTACTTATCTTATGGATAACGGAGATAGCCACTCTTCGCAGCCACATTCAGTAAACACTCCTGACATGGACAAGTATCGTCAGTTTATGCCTGATTATACGAAGATGTACGGTGCAGGAGTAGAAACTGACCAACTTGTCGGTCCTATGGGCGCACAAGGAAGTGCAGGAACTGGTTCTGCACCTCGTTCAGGCGATCCTGTTTTAGACAAACTAAATCACGTAATCAACCTTCTAGAAGAGCAACAAGACGATAAGACATCTCATGTCACTGAGGAGATTATTCTCTATTTTCTTCTTGGGGTGTTTGTTATTTTTATAGTGGACTCTTTCACACGTCTAGGAAAGTATACACGATAGAAAATAAGTCATTCACCAATAACATGTAGCAATACCATCAAAATCGCCCATTGAGATTATCTGTTATATTTTATATTATCATGTTGTATTGTTACGACATGATATGCAGTAGTTTTTGTATAAGCATTTCAATTAATAATCAGACATCTATTTGCAGGAAATGTTCGGTACGCGAAGTTGTAGAAAAAGTATGCAGCGGGTTCGCGGAAACTGGTTGCAGTGCGCTGTTTAAGATTAGTAATAATAGCGTCATTGTTTGCAACGTTCTCCATTAAAAGTACTGTGTATCCACGACGTTTTCCATCTGTGTGCATGATGTGTGTGACTGCCGATTTGAATGCATGAGTAAATCGAGATTCCTCTGTTTCGCCACGCACAGAAGCAAAACAGGCAAGCACATGCTGTCCCTCACTGAACCATGTGCATGTATGTCGAAAGAAGTATGCGCTCGCGATTGTCCCACTTGTATCTACGTAAAGGTATATGTACACATTTTCAGTGCGTATCATCTCTGCAAGGTTACCAACACCAACTCCTAGATACAATCCGAAGTCGGATTTTACACGGCGGCGCAGAAAGTCTGTGACCATGTGCAATGTCGTCGGGGTGCATCGCACTACCTTGCCCACGTTCGCTGGAAGTGGGGACATGGGGCGCCACGTACGCATATCGAATCCTTCCATTTCGTATGTACAGATAGGTACGATGCCCATGAGTGCGCCTTCACGTTTAAAAACAGAAACGGTGGGCATACCTGGAACGCGTTGTGTGTGATACTCGTGTGTATATATCATTTGTGATGCAAGTCCTGCGCCACGTTTTGTCTCGTCTACACATAGATAGTCTACATAATTGCACATAAACCCCTCGCGTTCGCCGCGAGGATCTTCAATTTCGCATATCATAGGTCTAGTGGTCATACATGCAATTACTGAAGGTCGATGTACAATGCGACTGGTTTTAGCAATTACCAGGCTCTCTGTATTTTCTAGAACCGTAAGATGACACTTCTGTGAATGTCCTCCGAAATATGGCATGATATTAGAGGTGTCAGGGACATATTTGTTTGCACCGTTGCGCATATAGCATCGACGGATGAATGAGCAGAACGCGGATTCTGTGCTAGTTCCATCAATAGCCCTAAAGCATATATCTGGGTGAAAAAACTTATTTTTTTCTGGAATGGATTTTCTTATGATGCCTGGTGGTGAGATATAGTATGCCAGGTCATATATATGGAAGACAGGTTGTGTCGCCCAGAACTTATATCGAACTTTAATAACGATCCAAGAGAGAACAAGTAGTATCGTGACGACCGGGATCGTGTAGATGCTATATTCCATGTATGGGGTGAAATGATCCCAATTCATCGACTAAATGATTAGTAGTAACTGTACTGCAGAGAGACAAATGCTGAACGGAATCTAACGTGTTTAATATGGATTGTATGCATTTCACGAGATGTGAAATGCATGCATGAACCGATATACGCGACCGAGTGAAGGTCAAAGCGCTCGATTGTTAGTTATACAATTAAAAAAGGGTTGCTAAAGTCAATGACTTAATGGTGTTTAATGGTGGTGGCGACCTCCCTTGCGGGTTCTGCGGCTCTTCTTGCCCTTGCGACCTTTGCGGCTCTTCTTGGCCTTGTGGCTCTTCTTGGCCTTGTGGCTCTTGCGGCCTTTAGTGCGGCGACGACGGCCACCAACGGCGGCGTATTGGCTTCCTCCTGGGGTGAATGGTTCAGGCTCTTTCTGGTCGGGAGACATATTATACATTAGGTACACAAAATATTACGCGGGCGGTCAGTTATTTATTCAGGCTTCTGGAATACATATAAATATTGGTATTCGTATTCCGCCTTAACCATGTCTATTTTGGATTTGATAATAAATCCCGAACGGAGCGCAGCGGCCTCGATCGCGTCCGCGTCCTCCATGAACATATCATGCTTGTTCTTTCTAAACATCTTCCCGTTCGATTTATCTGTGAATTTTTCTATAAACGATGCGTTGTCTTTATCCTCAGTTAATTCAAAGTTGGCGTCGTATTTGAAGTTGTCAAATGTCACCTTACTTGTCGTAATGCGCGTTTTAGCGTACCGCTGTGGAGACACCATCATTATAGGGTTTGCAGGAGGAAGAATAGGATCGAACATCTCTCTATCTACCACATGTACAATCATAGAACCTCCTGGCTTTAGCCATGCTAAACAGTTCGCGAAGAGGGATGCCTTGTCCTGAAAGTAATACACCGTAAAATAGAACATAGTGATATGGCTAAACGTGTTTTGTCTAAACATTGACCTTTGCATAGCGTCGCCAAGCACATATTTATTTTCTGGGTATTTTTTTTGTGCAACGTTGACCATTGCTTGTGATCTATCGATTCCCATGGCGTTTCCTGCACCTACTTCTTTCAATTGTGCTACATGATGACCAGTGCCTGATCCAATATCTAGAACGACACTTTCCTTTCCAACGGCAGCACTTCTGTTAATCGCTCCCATTTCAAATTCATTCTTTTTCTGGAAATAGGTAAGGTCATCGTATACTCCTGCGTAAAACTCGTCGTAGATTTGCGGACCTTCTATAATCTTAGGTGCGCCAGAAAACCCTTCATGGATTGTTTGTGTCGCGCGACGACGGTATAACCGAACAAGTACCAGCGTCATACCGAGTATGATGAAGACTTTTCCCCAAGTGCTTAAATTATGAATACCACGATACAGTGGATGCATGTGTTTTGTAGCATTTGTAGCAGAACTCATTTTCGATATGTGTCTAATATGTAATGTACTGCTATTTTTTTTGGCGAAGATGTACATATACCCCGACATATAGTAAATATCGTTCGAACTCGATGTCTACTTCATGTTGCATACAGGATGACCGCCCAATTGGCGCATTTACCAAGATGACGTTCTCTGGGTACAAGACGATACAAGCGATGAAGAAACTTCTTGAGGCTCTGATCAGTGCTAAAGTGGAAGGGGCTTGTTACTGGTCCGCTGAACTAATTTGTTCGGGACACTATGTCGAACTATGGGAGACCATTTTCCTATTCTACGGCAAGCACGTGCATGTGGCTAATCCTAAACTGGCAATATATTTAGAAACCAAATTATCAAAGTTCAAGGAAAACATGAATAATGCGCCAAGCGCACAAGCACAGTTGAACTTTCGTAACGATCACAACTTTCGTGGCATGTTTTGTGAAATCATCATAACACTATGCCTTTCAGACAAGAAGTTCATAATACAATATGCGAGCGTTCCTGATGAAGATTTTGATTTGATCGTTCTTAAAACCAACCTAGTAGCTCCCGACTTCTCTCGTGCTGAGAGCATTATTCAAATCGACGATCCTCGCGAACTCCTGGTGACAGTGAACGAACTGCAATTTTGCCTTTCTGTTGAGGTATCCAATACTATGCGAGCTAATTACTGGATAGAGTGGTTACTTGACTATGCCAAACTCTGTAAAAAGAGAAAGCAACCATGTCTCATTCAGCGTCGCGATCATGACATGGTCGATGTGAAGCACCAGCGAAACATCGTATGGCTCATATGGGACGCTATTCAACGCGAAGCGAATGAACGTCGAAGTACGGTTGTATCCAAAGTAATAAACGCTATCTTCCACATGTTCGCGCTGCGCTACACCGAGTCGCATAACACTCGACGCAAGTCTATGATCTACTTCGCAGTAGCGTTGTTGACAGTTTGTCCTGTTGGTAGTGTGGAGAAAATACCCATGATGCATGACAAGGAGAGAGTCGTATGTGCAATGTCACAGATCGATATGGTGTTTGCGCAAGTGATAAACGCGGAAGCCGCGACAAATCCGGATAGGTTGACGACCACACATACACCTGCTGTAACCAGTTCAGAGGACAAGATGCGAACTATATCTATATTCGAGAAGGTCAATCGTGGGTCGCATGAAATCACTCTCCCACCGTGAGTTCGGTCAGGATGTCAATATATTTTGTGTGCGAAGTACATAGAAACATGGATACCTCTAGCAACATGACCCCCTCCACCACGTTCGATATGTCTCCACCCATTGCCGTTACCGATACATCATTTGATATGTCATCTACTGGATCACCACCAGAAGAATCGTTCTTGCGCTCACCTATTTTTATTGGCGTTGTCGCGATTATCGCCCTTGCTGTTGTAGGATTCAACGTGTTTTCTTATTTAGGAGAGGGAACCAATGTTATTGCTGGAGAAGTAATGCCTTTTCTAGAACGAGTAACAGGAGACATCTCGGCATTCGTGAATAAATTTACAAATAATACTACCACAGGTGCTAAGGGCGCGGTCGACGTCGCAGGTGAAACAGTAAAGTCCGGTGCCGCGGTCCCTCATGACATTGTCTCTGGTAACAAGGGAACAGTCGTTTCTCAACAGAACAAAAAACAAATCAATACCACGTCTGCGGCGAATGCAGGATCGACCCAGGTAGAGAATGCCGATACAGAGAACAGTATGCAGACAGCACTCAATAATGCACCTACTCAAACACAGCAGACCGAAGAGACTCCTGCACCGGTGTCTGCAGATAGAAAGTCGTCTGGTCCTGGGTATTGCTATATTGGCGACGATCAGGGACACAGAAGTTGTATATCGGTTTCAGAGTCGACTAAGTGCATGTCAGGGGATGTGTATGCAAATCTGGACGCGTGTCAACGTCAACCCTAAACCGTTGAAGAACTGTATGATAGTTTCAATAATGACAAGTAATATACATACTAGTTGTCATTTTACACTCTTTCATGTTTTATGGAATGAGTTAGAAGTTACTCACTACCCTAAATCCCTTAGTTCCCTCTGTATTACCGTATAAGTACTGCAGGGTTCCTACTAGATCAATTAAAATGGCTCCATCTTCCGCCTCTATCCATTTAGTGACATTGAGATCGATTCCTGGAATAATTGGGTCACTCTTTCCCCTCCCAAAGTGTGTCATTGCGAAGTCAGGAGTTAGGTAAGTCCGTATCCATCTGGGTGACTCCCATGTAGGCTGTCCAGTGTCCTTGCGTAACACGTAGTACTCCATGTTTTCATCGATAAAGAGTTTGGTTCTCTCATCAAACTGTTTTCCATCCTCCATTGTATCCATGATCATTTGTTGTACCTTAGCGTCGTTCTCGAGTGTCGCAATGGTCTTGCCTGTCAGTTTGAATACATATCGTTGGGTAACTGCTTCGATAACCTCGGGGTTGGCCATTGGTGTTGCGAGAAGAATACTCGACTTGGTAGTTGTTCCATAAACAGGTGGTTCGGGTTGATCGATCAAGATAGGTGCCGGCATGAATCCACCTCCCTGCGTGAGTGTCGCCTGTTGGAGGAATGGGTCCAAATTATTCGAAGAAGTGATTGGTGCAATTGGCACGATAGGTGGAATCGGATTCGTCATTTCCGCTGAAATTAATGGAATGAGAGGTGTGATTGATGAGAATGTTCCTGGCGTTGGTCCGAGACTAGCGTTGGATGAGTCAAGATTGTTCAATAGAACCCCGTCACTATCTACATGAATAAGGTTATGGGTGTTGTAGTTGGTGCCACGGTCGTTTTTCGATGCATATCGACTGGCGTTAGTGGATCGTCCGCTTACCATATCTACATACCGTTGTTGTCGCGTCTTACGTATCGCATTATTGGGATAACTGAGGACATCGCTCTTGTGTTTAACTTGTTGTGCCTTTTCAAAATCTTCATAAATGGAGTGTGATATAAATCCGTACTTGCGTGACCATGTTTTTCCATTGGTAGGATCACCTGTCCCTCCAAACGTTCGCATGTTTCTCCACCTTCCCGAGTACAAGCGAGCCGTGTCTGTTGGCGAATCATCCTCGCCATAGGTATGTTGTATGGGATAAGGTGTAACGTACTCTACTATTGGTATCGGGGGCGTATACAATTCGTTTATTAGAGTAGTCATAATACTATATTACTCTAAAAAATAACTATCTTGAAACTAAACGAATACGAATACAAATGACTTATCCAGTGAATCCAGTAGGATTAAACATGTCACCCTCGCCCGCGAAATACCAACTACTGGAAAGGTAGTCTGAACTCTTATCCGCGGTAGCCCCACCGGTGAGTGTTGTATCAGGACCCGATTCTATAATGTTATTAACCGTGTTAGTTCCAACAGCGTAATTCCAGTACCATAAATTAGATGAATATCCACTAAACCCGTTATTAAGATGTAAGAATACCTTATCGTAGTTTTGTTTGGGTGGAGTTGCTAATTGTCTTGATTTGGTTATGATACCGTTCATAAAAACGTCTAAACTCTTGTTCTTTACACGGATGACTACATTGAACCATTTATTGAGGGGGATATTATCAATCTCAATTTCTTCATCAATGGTTTCAAAACTGTTCATGATCAATAACAGACTGTTCTTGTGGGGAGCCAAATAGAGTCCTGGTGCATTATTAGGATACATAACTCCTGTCTTCTCAGGAGAGTCTGTGGGTCCAGAATATGATTTAGCGTATTGTTCTGGGTTACCTTTAGAGAACACATGACGATACTTGTCGTGATCGCGATCATTGTTTACATACATCCATATACTCCATGTGAACTCGATACCACCACGTTGGTTATCGGATCTCAAAATGGTGGAAGACCCGTTTGCAGTCGGCGCTTGATCAAATGCGACCATTTCATTTCCTGGAATCATTCCAGTGAACAACTTGGGTGACCCATTGGGTCCTAAAAACCAAGCAAGAACACCCATACCCATTTGTAGAACTATGATGAATACCAATAAAACCACGAGAATGAATGCAAACTTGGTTACGAGTGAATTAGATTGTGAATATGCTGCAGGGGTGCTTGTTACTCCAATATCGTTCATCATATCGACTGACACTTGTACAGTACAATATGATAAAATAATGAGCAATATATGACTACATGGAATATTCTGAGTCGACTTGACCGTTCTTTGAAAAAGTAACCTTCACTTCAGTGCTTAATAAGCTAGACAACCATCCAGCTCCTCCAAATCCTGCGGTATAAATATCGTAGGCTTGTTGAGGGTTCATTGCGGTTTGGAAGTATTGGAAGTTGGAAGTCCATCCCTTAAAGGATCCTTTATTCTCCTCAAGACTAGGTGTGATATACATGTTGGCATCTTTGTCAATCTTGGGAATACCATCCATTACACAGGTGCGAACCAACTTTCCGTCTAAATATGCGTCACAGGTACGGCCATAGAATGATACAATGAGGTTGACCCATTTTTGAATAGGTATATTGGTGAGCCTACATCTGCTAACAGTTTCTCCATTGATGGACTGAGCATTAGACCCAGTGGGAATGCTTCCTGCATCGGGTGGAAGAACTGTTTGAAAGATGTCTAGTGTATTGTCTGTACCTCCTAACACAATGGCGGGACATGGGGTAACCGCCTTAAGTCCGGGTACTAAATCTTCACTTGTTGCTGTTCCAGCCTTATGTCGAACTGCTAATGGCTTATACACTCCATAGTTATAGTTCCAATCATCAACATAGAACCACACAGACATGGAATAGTTTGATCTAGGCGAGCTTGATCCTCCCATAAGATCATTTGCCTTAATAACCTGCATTTGGAGCGCACTCGTTAATGATGTATGTGATGTTGCTCCACTACTGGCATATTTAACCAAGATATACACCACGATGATGATTGCGACAACAATGAGCACTTCAGTGATTTCCATGATAGATTGTACAGTACCGAAATATATTTTTATGAAAAGAATGATGATAATATCGATTGTTTGTATTATTTTATCTTCAACTGAACAGGTTTGTTAATAGGGTCGTTAGATGGTAACATGCCACCTGAAACTATAGGTGTTTTCAGTGTAGGGACGACTATATCACTGACTGGACCATCTTCAGGGGACGCGCTGTTATGGTCATCCTTATTTTGTTTAAAATACCATCCCATAGAGAGATAATTATCGGCAGACTTGTAGTTGGTTGCTGATATCTCATCAACCGGTTTGTCTGCATCCTGTTCTTGAGTATCTATAATATTTGTGTCGATGTTGATTGGGATAACGATACTAGTTACGGGTTCGGCTGCCTTATTTACATAGACATTCTTTTCAGTGGTTCCATAGTATGCATCAGTGATAATAGGAGGATTTGTATCTTTGACTAGATTGTATAAATAATGAACATTCTTCATCTCTAAACTATAGTTAAAGTATACAACATTACATACCTTCCCTGAAAGTTTGGGAGATCCAATGGTTAACTCACCATAGGTGATTTCAGGAACCACGTTGCGCGACGATTGTATTAGATCTCCATTTATAAAAATGTCTAGTGTCCCATTAACATAATTCACAACGATATTGTTCCATTTTTGCATTGTCATGGACTCCAATGTCAATAGTATGCGGTTTCCAGTATTGGTCACATCATCTTCTGCTGGCGTATTCGAAGAACTAGTTTCATCTTCGATCGTATTTTTATTCACGGTAAAAATCATCGTAGCCTTCTTAGGGTTCCACATGATATGCGGCATTTCGTTGTAGTTCATCACTGTGTAGTAGTTGTCAGATACTGATGTTGTTGAACTGTCTAAATAAATCCAAAACGATACTGCGTAAGTGTAATTGAATACAGCAGACTGTCCAAATATTGGAGTAACAGAACTATCTTCAATGCCGTTCAACTTTGTGTAGGTTCCTAGTGATTTTTCAGTGGACAGGGGTACTGGTTCTTGTAGGATAACGTTTCCACCTTGTTTTGCAACCTTATTAAGCGAATATGGAATTACGAAGAAATAGGCAACATACGCCACTAACACCGTGATCAAGGTCACCATATCTTTTCCTGCTGGCTTTTCAACAGTAGATATGGTTCCGGCTACACCCTTTGCGCCATTTGCGACACTGCCAGCCAATGAGGTTAATGGTGGAATAGTAAGACCGAGCATTCCAAGGACACTGCGCAAAATATCATATGCTAAACAAGGGATATAGAATAGAGTTCCAACAGCAAGGCGAAAATAAGGACTTTTCTGGAAATGTGTTGTGTTGGACAGATATTTGAACATGATGATTAATATAACAAAAATCACCATTAAATTCATAAGGAGCGCACCCACGCTATGCGTCTTGTTAAAAGAATTAGAAATCGATATAAACCAGTATATTATAGAAACAACGAATGCTACTCCTCCGAGAAGAAGGAATATTTTATTTATCGCTGATGCAACCTTGGATGTCTGTTGTTGTCCTTTCGCACCCAATGTGTGATAAACGTCTTGGTAGGTTCGTACCGAAAAGAACAAAACCCATAGCACAAGTATTGTGATTGAAACACCGAAGAGTTGCGCTGCGCGAGTGTTTTTGAAACTTAACACTCCATCGTCGTCTGTGAAATCAGACATGTTCGAAAAGAGACCAATGAATGCAAGAAGGAAGGTCACACCCATAAAGACCCCATGCCCAATCCCAGTCCAACTAAAACCCGATAGAATATTTTTATAGCCCCCTTCAACATTTCTCTCTTTTATAATTGGGTAACTCAATAGAGTCAATAGGTATATCATTGCCATTATAAGCAGGGTTAGTGTGGCGGTAACACTTGCACCCATGTATTCACGCAAAACACCTCCAAAGTCTACAGAATACATGGTCAATATGAAGGCCACGAATGCAACGAAGACCAAACTCACACGCATTTTTTCTATTTGCAGATTTGGAACATATTCTTCCTGGGTTGATGGGGTCATTGCGTTGCGAAACATTTTTACAGACAACCATGCTATAATAGGAACAATAATGATACGGTAATTGGTGACGGCGGAAGACGATATGTTACGATAAAAAATGATAATCGCGAATATAAATACAAACAAGAATATCGCACCCTTTAGTTTGTCGACAAGTTGTAGCACTGACTTCAGGGATGGTAAATATAACAGTAATACAATAGAGACAACACTTATTGTAAGAAGTAATATTCCTAACGCTTCTAAAATTCGTAGTCCAGTGGAGTTTGCAACTGTGTCACCATTGACAGTATTAGTGGGACTAACAAACGCTATTGTTAGCATGATTCCAGTAAGGATCATAACAAGAGAGGCGAAGAAAACATAATTGTTTCCATTGCTTAATTTTTCAATAGGTCCAAATAATATAGATTCTGATGTATCTAGAGGTTGTTTATTATCCATATATTGTATCGAGACAATAAATGGATAGTGTTACGGCATCACATGTTTTCGAATGCTGTTTTTTTACCATGACAATTCCTACATAACGCAACAAGGTTCTGAACATCATTTCCTCCACCGTATTCTAATCGTGTGTTGTGGTCAATCTCGAACCATGCGTTCAACTTTTCATTACATCCTCCACATTTCCAGTCCTGCATGGATGCGACATATTTCTTTTTCGTCTCACTTACCGAACGTTTTGTAGCCTTGGGTTTCTGTCCATGACCTTGGTTGCCAACACGGCCTGACTGGAGTATTTTCTGTTCCATATTGGAAACGCTAGAATGCGGTCGCGACGGGTTAAGAGATCCCATGAAGCTATTGTTGGCACTATCGCCTACAGTAAAATCGATAATGGGAGATAATATATTGGTAGAGTTCTTGTCAATAGGAAGGTATTTGATAGTATCGTTTGCGTGTAGCAAAAGTTTTCTTCCTCTAGCAGGATCTTTGCGAAGCACCATATAGAGAGAAACTCCAGCTAACAGGTATCCTGCGATTTGGATGTATTTTTTATTCTTATACACCATCGAAGTGTATTTTCCGTCATGGTACGCATTATATGCAAAAAACGCTGCAATTATCAATACAACAAGTTCTAATCGCATTATTAGATAGATGTGAATCCAGTACTGTACTATTAGATAATTATACCGCCATGCGATAGTTGGTCAATATATCTCCTACATAACCCGATATACGTTTAGTATCAATCGGTATCGCGTCCATCTCAAGGATATGAATGTACATATTACAGAGAGAACACAGAGATTTTTTTTCTGCGTTGTTGAGTGTTGCATAGTTCTTACATAACAGATTAAATAGAATTATAAAGGATATTCCAAATCCCCATATATCTATGTTCTTCAGGTACACTTCGTTGTAGTATTCTTCTAAATGGAACTCTTTGTTTCGAATGAACCTCTCTAGAATATTAGCGAGGTATACAACGATAAAGGCAGGAACCGATTTATCATTATCGGTTTTCACATACGGACCAACATCAATAGTATGCGATATGTCACATTTCTTTGCTGCGAATGGAACAAGTTTATCGAATAGTGTTACCATTATCGATACTGACCCATTGCCTCTGATTTCGTTCCAATCGACAACAAATCCCGAGACAAAATCGAGAATGGATTGACGGGTTGGATCACTGTTCGCTTTCAGGAACCCGGTTACGGCTACTCGGAACTCGGCGTTGAGTAGAATGCATGAAGGCAATACATTGAATTGGATTGGGCGATACGTCGCCAACCTACTTACACCATCAGCATTATGGTCACTTGTGTATGTAGTATCAAATGCTAATCCCCAGTCGATTAGTTTTGATTTATCCTTGTAGAACATGATATTAGATGATTTTATGTCTCCATGATATACTCCCAGTCGGTTCATCGGTAAAATACCTTTATTGAATAGAACATGCATTGACGCGATAATAATTTCCATGTCTGCACGAGAATTCACATGTGACATCCAATAATTATCTATCGTATCGCCTCCATATGGAATACGCAACGCGGTTACCTTACTAAGAGATCGATTAATATTCTTTCGGGTTATATTTTTCTTTATTAAAGGCTTACATTGAGTGGTATATGCGTGCAGATCGCGCTTAGTCAGTGGCCCTGGGCGACATTTAGTAACATTCGTCACTATAAAATAGTCATCGTATTTGGGAATTGCCCGCAGTCGTTTCTCAAAGGAACGTATAATTCGATATTCAATATCAGCATGTTTGTTTGTCATTAGTTTAGTCACGTACTTTGTGTCAGATGTAGTGTTTTCGTCATCGTCTATATCCGTTTCGCATGATAGTGCGGGTAAAAATACGCAACCGTATCCTCCTGAACCAATAGATCCGGCACCCATCATATTTTTCAATGTTGTCATAATTACGATATCTGTCTGTATGTACTCTGTTACCATTTTATTTTGAAAGCTATGTTCAATCTCGATACATTGTGTATATGAGTGCGAACAGACCACATACAATAAGAGCGTAAATTATTTGCCGTTTTGTTTTGGCATATTCGACAAGTTTTACGTTGCGTGGTTTATATCTATCATAGTACTCTTCGTAGAACTTAGTCATGGAAATCTGTTGTAGACCTAGTCGTTTATTGATTTTATTGTGAATAAAATGCATCCATCGTGTAAGTGAATCTCTCGTGTCTAAATAGGGAGACACTGGGTACATGTCTAGTGTCTCTTGGAATGACTTTGCCATAGAAACGTTCGGAATAAATAATGGAAGGTTTTGTATGAGATTGTAGTACTTTTTCTTTGCACTGTCATTTGGCTTTATTGGGTATGTCATTGTGACTGTGTGCAAAAAAAACCAATAATGGGGTCCCCATACAGTTGCGTCCATATCTACCATTACCTTAAAATCATATTATAAATCACCGTATTCACCGCTTAGATACATTACACTAACAATATTAGAACGTTCGGCATATAACTTAAACCATATTGACATACATTATGAACCGTCTATTTGATAATTCATCCGATGAAGATAACCATGATACCAAAGACACTACATCCAGTAAATCTAGCTCGCATCCTGTTTCAACAGGACCTTCAAATCAAGACCAATACACGACATTTCATACGAAGAATAAGATTATGAACTTATCATGCACTACATGTAGCAACTGTGGCAAGACAGGTCATATATTTTATCAATGTAAATTACCATTCGCAAGTTATGGGATTATTCTGGTTCGCAAGAATGCTGAGAATATTCCAAGTTTATTAATGATTCGACGAAAGGATACTTTCGGTTATATTGACTTTGTACGTGGCAAATATTCAGTTACTAACAGATTCCAACTGCAGAAATGCATTGATGAAATGACAATCCTCGAAAAGACTCGTATATTAACTCTACCATTTTCAACATTGTGGTCCGAATTATGGGCACGGACATCATCATCATACAAGTCAGAAGAGACTGTTTCTTCCAAAAAGTTTGAAATACTATGTACTGCAGGGGTTGTGAGCATAGATGCGAGTGGAACACAACAAGTGATAACTCTTGACGATATGGTTCATAACAGCTCTACTGCATGGACAGAACAGGAGTGGGAGTTCCCGAAAGGACGTCGTAACTTTCGTGAAAATGATATAGATTGTGCTTTGCGAGAGTTTGAAGAGGAAACTGGTATTAATCGAAAAACAATTGCTATTGTGGAAAATCTAGTCCCATACAAAGAATACTTTATTGGATCAAACTTTAAATCGTACAAACACAAATTCTACATAGCTTTTGCGAAAGATGAGGAATACAACCTTACAAACTATCAACGTTCAGAGGTAAGCAATTTAGAGTGGAAAACTATACCACAGTGTATCGAGAGCATACGTCCATATAGTTTAGAGAAAGTTCGCATTGTGGAAAATGTAAGCAAAATGTTAAAAGACTATAGATTTTATTCGTAGGATATAGTAGTATGTCATCACCTGAATCAGACAGACACGAAAATATCAACACTGATATAGACATAACCCATACAAATGCCATTGCATTAGATGCTACAAGAGAACAATGTGATTTTAATACTACTGTATATGAACCGTTACATCCATGTAATCAAGCCCTTCTGAAACAAGAGACCATAGAACGAGATGAACTTTCGAAGGATCCCGACAATAACGACCTTTATCCAGTTATTAACGATCCTAATTTTTCATTGAAAATCGCCAATAAACGAGAGTTTCATGATACTATGTACGATGGAACGGTTCATGATGTAGAAGAGCGTGCAACTAATCTAGGTAAGTTGGAGTTTGAACTGAGTCCACATCAGTTGTTTGTGAAAAACTTTTTATCGTCGCATACGCCATACAACAGCCTACTACTATTTCATGGACTTGGCACAGGAAAAACCTGTTCTGCTATCGGTATTTGCGAAGAACATCGTGATTACATTCGTCAGACAGGAAACTCTAACAAAATCCTCATTGTGGCATCCCCAAATGTACAAGATAACTTCCGACTTCAACTTTTCAACGAGGCTACGATGACAAGTGTAAATGGTGAATGGTTCATTAAATCATGCATCGGTAATAAGTTGATTCGAGAAATAAACCCTACCAAAACCAGGTTTGTATCAAAGGAACGTACTATCCTCCAGATCAATCGGATTATTAATGAATCATACGAGTTTATGGGATATCGTGAGTTTGCAAATTACATTGAAAAGAGAGGAGAGATAGGACTTAGATCCGACGAACCCAGTAGCTCTCCAAAAAACATTGCTCGTATAAAGCGTAATTTGAAGGAGGATTTTGAAGGTCGTCTCATATGTATCGATGAAGTACACAACATTAGAAATGCAGATGATAGTGGTAATAAGATAGTTGCAAACCAATTCATGTTACTCGTTAAGAGTGCAAGACGCATGAAACTTCTTCTGTTATCAGGAACACCTATGTTCAACACATACAAAGAGATTATATGGTTGACTAACATTATGAACATGAATGACGGAAGAGGACTCATTAAAGTTGGAGACGTTTTCAATGCAAATGGTGAATTTCAAGAGGGGAGTAGCACCATAGAGAGCGGGAGAGAAGTATTATTGCGCAAACTTACTGGATACGTATCTTTTGTTAGAGGTGAAAACCCTTACACCTTTCCATATCGCATGTATCCCAATACATTTGCCCCAGAAAAAACATTTACGACCATTCCACAACAGACGAAAAGTATTGTGGGAGGCGATGTGATTCCAAATGAAGTGACCACTATAACAGATAAGAATGTGTACGTTGTCAAAGTGGGTGAATACCAAGAGGAGGTGTACACAAACATGACAAACAACCTCGATATATCGGTATCTACTGTCGATGAGACGGAAGATAGAAATGAACCGGTAGAAGGGGTGGGTCGATTAGGATATACCCAATTACAAGATCCAATACAATGCTTGAACATGACATTCCCGATGAATAATGCTACAGAGGATATATCAAACGCGGAAGACATTCAAACTATGTTAGAAGAGGGAAAGGTATATGTGAAAGACACCATCGGAACGCGAGGATTAAAAGCAACAATGGACTATATAGATGAACGCACTGAGAGTAACTACGTAAAGGGAAGTTTTTCTTACAAACCTTGGATTCAGAATGGTAATCATAAAAACTTCTTTTCTAGTGAGAACGTGGGAAACTATAGCGGTAAGATAAAACACATATGCGATTGTGTGACACAGTCTAATGGAGTGGTATTGATCTATTCACAATACTTAGACGGAGGTCTCATCCCAATGGCATTGGCTTTGGAGTCGGTAGGTATCACCCGTCACGGGTCAGCAGATAAATCGTTGTTCAAGACACCTCCGACCACTCCTCTGCGAATGGGACCCAAGAAACTTCCAGCCAAGTATATCATGATAACAGGTGATAAACGTCTCTCTCCAGATAATGCACTCGATATTAGTGAAATCACAAAGGACACAAATCTCTATGGTGACTATATCAAGGTGGTTCTTGTTTCTATGGCCGGATCAGAAGGGGTTGACTTAAAATTTATTCGACAAGTTCATATTCTCGAACCATGGTATAACAGAAGTCGTATAGAACAAATCGAAGGACGAGCTGTTAGACACAATAGTCACAAACTTCTACCATTTCGAGAGAGGAATGTACAAGTATTTTTATACGGATCAAGTGTTCGGGACGAGTCGTTAGAGACAGTCGATATGTACGTGTATCGGAATGCAGAGTTTAAGGCGATACAAATAGGCAGAGTTACCCGAGTGTTGAAAGAATTATCAGTTGATTGTTTTCTCAATCACTCACAGACTAATTTTAGCGTAGAAAATATGAACCAAACAGTAGAACAGGAACTGTCAACGGGAAAAGTTATTAAAGATTTTAGTGTGGGTGATAACGCTAACACTATGTTGACAGACTTCATGGAATCTGGACAATACAAGTGTTATAGTCAAACAGACGTAGTTAATATTATTGAAGATAACATGAATAACACCACATATGATGAACGATTTATTATGTTAAACACAGATAGTATCATACAGAAGATTCGAAGTCTATTCAAAGAGAGACATTTCTACAAAAAGAGTGAGCTCATGACCAGATTATTACATGCCCAAAAATATCCTATTTCACAAGTTTATGCAGCTCTTACAGTGTTAGTTGATACGGATACAGAATATATAACAGACACGTATGGGCGTACTGGACATCTGGTCAATATAGGAGACTATTATTTTTTCCAACCTATCGAACTTATGAACAACTATATAACTCTGTTTGAGAGGTCTATACCACTACAGTTCAAACATGAAAAACTAAAAATCAAAATGGATATCAGTTCAGGGATTGAGGATGATGATATATTACGCGCAGCTGGACAATCGAACACAGTTGATGACAGAATGAATGATCTACCTACTGCAATGAAGACACAAGAAGATGAAGAACCCCTCAACCTGAAGACTGTTCCTAGTTTAAATGTTGAGTCGGTTGCTTCATCACATGCACACATTAGTAGCGGCGATGCAATTGTTTCCAAAATACTTGACGCATATAATGATGCAAACTATGGATTTTATATTCAATCTGGAATACCTAGAGGCAATCCAAAATTATATAGGTACTTTGGAACAGCTATGAACCGGATGCTACGTACAAAAATAATTACGTGTGCAGAGGAAGTAAGAGGATTTTTATTAGATCATTTGATGGATACTATATCCATTGAACATAGAATCACACTATTACATTACGTGTTCGACAACAGATATTCTACTCTAGATACAGATAGAGAGATACACAAAGATGACATGATTCAAGGAAAATATACTAGTCAAGACAAATACAATGACAAATGGGTGTTTGGACGCATAACTGAGGTCAATGCTGATGGAACATATAATGTTATCTATGATATTGATATTAATTATGATAATACGGATGATAACAAGGAAATGAAAAACGTATCACGTGATATGGTTCGCCCATTGGATTTTAAGAAACTCATCAAAGAATGGTTCATATCAAAACAGGTTGAAACAACAGGAGATTTCCCTCTCATTGCAATGGTCTTCTATGTCAACGCGAAATCCAATAAAGAGAACGATATCAAAATATACATCCGTGGAAATGCGAATGACAGTCATATATGGAAACCTGCAGAATCTGAGGATATCAAAGACACGATTGAATACATTAACACGACATATCCTATTTTACCTGAAAATGTTTCTGATCTATTTGGGTTTAATGGCGACGATCTAAAGAATGAGAATATCATATTCAAGTTAAAAAATAAATTAACTAAGCGCAGCAAGGGACATCGATGTAGCGAGATGAAGAAAGATGGTAAGGTTGAGATTTTGCAGAAACTCCTTCCAGCTGAAACGGTTGAAAACTTGAAATATGTAAATTTGAGCAAGAGTAAGAGTAAGGAGAAAGATGTCACTTATCATGTAATGCAAGAGGCATGTGTATTTGTAGAATTCACACTTCGACATTATAATTCAATTGCAAAGGATGATAAACAATGGTTCTTGACATACAATGATTATAATAGGTTTCGTGACATATTGGGATTGTAAGATAACAATATAAGACGTACATGATGTATATTATATACATACATGACAACTCCAGTAATAGAACAGACAACGGGTCTTGATCGAGATCCTATTGACAAATATTATACCAAGCCGTCAGTTGCCCAGGATTGTGTAGATTTGATGAAAACACACGTATCTCCGCGAAAACTACGCGATATGTTTATTGAACCAAGTGCTGGTAATGGATCATTTCTTATACCACTCAAATCAATCAAATGTGCAGTGAGGATGTACGACATTCGACCAGATCATCCACAGGTGGTTGAGCGCGACTACCTCACTATACCCGTAGAGGAAATGACGAATGGACGCGCGCCTGATGGACGTATACATGTAGTGGGTAATCCGCCTTTTGGACGCCAGGCGTCCCTTGCAATCAAGTTCATCAAAAAGACATGCACATTCGCCGATTCTATATCATTTATTCTTCCAAAAAGTTTTAAAAAGGATAGTATGCGTCGCGCGTTTTCATCCAACTTTCATCTCGTTCATCAATCTGACTTGAATACGTCGTCGTTCTTGGTAAACAACAAAGACCACGATAGTCCATGTGTGTTTCAGGTGTGGGTGAGGCGTTCAGAGCCTCGGCCAGAACCAGTTATACATACTCCTGAGAACTTCTTCTTTGTGAAGCGTCCAGATTTATGTGCGCCAGTTGAAGGTAAGCTACCTGTTATACCACATGCAGCAGTACGTCGGGTAGGGGTGTATGCGGGTAAGGCTATACGCACTATGACCGCTGAAGATGCTGAAGCAAAAAGCGATCAAACACATTATTTTATCCGATTCATTCCCGAAACATGTGCAGGGAGAGACATTGATACCATTGTGGAAGACATCGGTGGTATTGTGTATGCTACTGACAACACCGTAGGACCACGATCAATATCCAAGAATGAACTGATCGGAGCAATCAACGATCGATTAAAAACAACGAAACAAGAAGACACGAAATCATGCGATTGTCCTATATTGTAACAAATTGAATACAATTATATATCAATATTTGATATAAAATAGTATCTACAGTATATAGTACTCCGAATGAATTCTTCTCAACGCGGTACCTCCCCTCGACAACAATCAACGCATGCAGGACGAAAGAGTAATGCTCCTGCTGCAGGAGGCAATCCAGATGGTTCATTATTCGATCGCGCAATTTTAGAAAGACCAGTGTCAGTACACATTACCAATATAGGTAAGACTTTAACGCAAACTCTCGAAAACGTCATAAAAAAACAATACGAGGGGATATGTACTGTAGAAGGGTTTATCAAACATGATTCAGTCAGCATCCGTTCCTATTCTGCAGGAAAGGCCATTGGTGACAACATTTGTTTTACAGTAGTGTTTGAGTGCCATGTATGCAGTCCAGTAGAAGATATGGTGATTAAGTGCATTGCAAGAAATGTGACCAAAGCAGGTATCCGTGCAGAAAGTGTATTAGTTCCAAGTCCGGTGGTAGTCTTTGTAACTCGTGATCACAATTACGAGAGTGATTATTTTAGCAGCATTAGTGAAGGGGACACGATTAATATTAAGGTAATTGGACAACGATTTGAGTTGTATGACACCCATATCTCAATCGTCGCGCAACTTGTTGAACCGAATCAGTCAGGACATCCATCGGGGTGGGTAGGTCGAGTCAGCGATAAAATACCACGAATAAAAATAAATTAAATCTAGTTGCCTGGAACTAACTAACGGCATAATGTATCTTATATTGAAAGAGTTTAGATATGTAACTATATTTCTTACTATGGATCTACAACCTACTATGGAGACTGAAGACGTTGTGTACGCAAATAATACAAATAATTGCTCCCCTCAAGAGCTACAGATGCTTTGTACAAACATAGAGAACTTATCAAAAATTAACCAAGTAGAAATATTACGCATTTTTAACAAACATTCTAATATGGTTATAAACGAAAACAAATATGGAGTACATATTAACATGACAGATGTTACAGATAATATTATTTCTGAAATTCAGTCATTTTTAGAATATGTACGACAGCAGGAAAACGACCTTGAGTTTATTGATTCCCAGCAGAACACGAGTGATAACTACATGTTACAAGAGCATAAAGAGATATCCCCTCTTATTACTAATAGCACTGGTATTTAGTTCCTCATTCCAACATATCTAATATGACATCTCTTGTAGATAACAAAGACAATCTGTATGCACCAATACATAAATTACTTGATACATTACATGTTCATATGTTTTCATTAAAGTCATTAACACACGCGAACCAACAGAAGACTCCAGGAAATCTTAAGCTAGAAGATCAACCTACTTCACAAGTCTCTGATTGGGATAAGACGCTTATGAATGATCAACGCGTACAAGAGAAATCAACAGAGATGTTTTTCCCCAAAGAACGTGATCAATTATTCTGGTGCTATTATATATTGGTAAATGGACACACTGCATATGAAATGCTCGATACACACCGATTTACGGTAGAGAAGGCCGAAAAGTTGAAGTGTGTTGATCTTATCAGGTTGCATCGCAAACATTTAACCGCACACAAGATTCGCGGTATTGATGCAATCGAAAACATGTTGGTTCATGACCATACGATCGACCCACATGCATTCATTGCGTTATGTGTTGCTAGCAACTTGAACGTATTATTTATACATCGACGTAAGGTCTTCGAAGTTCTGCTCGACGTGGACAAGATGGAGCCAGAAAACGTGCATGTAATTCATCAATATGACTCGCCTCGCAAACGATATGGACACGAGACATGCACCACAATGGTTAAGATAAATAACTATTTGGGTAGGGCGACAGATAATAACACCGCGAATTATTATGTAAAGGCGGTCAGTCTCGCTAATCCCCTGCGTGCAATATCATCATATAAAGTAGGAGAACTGCGAGACATGGTGATTAAGTTGAACTTATTGGACACCGAAACCGCTTGGAAAAAGACCAAACCACAGATGTATGAGATAATTGTACAAAATCTGTAGATTTTCCACATATATTGACCAATCATTCTCGGTTTAGGCGCGATACGATTTATACATGTATACAACAAGCATACATGTATCATAGCTTGTATAGAATTGAATCTCACGATACACTAATATAGCGAACTATCATTTAATAATAGCTCGGTATTATATATATACCATGCCCACTAAGAATAAAGCTTATGGGCAGTCTTCCCACAGAACTCGGGAAAATCAAAAACATATTCCGGCTCCATATACAACGAAAGAACTTCGCGATAGCACCAAGCATGCAACTGATAATATGAACAAATTATACAAGTCCTTTTGGGCAAGGAAACCATTGCACAATGGAACCACTGCAGTGAATAATGAACTTGAGGTCAAGTTCTCTACCATTAAAAAATGGAACCGTTCAAACATTACAGAGCTTACACGCAACGACTATGATAATGTAGTATCTAAACTACGATCACTGGGATTCACTACACCAACTGATGTTGGAACATATATGCTACGAATTAACAATGAAATATTGAATAGTGGAGGCACAATGACACTCATGAATCCACGCACGGAAATTCGAGGATTAGCTGCGATACAGGATTATTGCACACACAACGATATCGCCAAACTATTGAATAACCCCACTTATGCTGGGTCAGTGTCCATGCAAAATAAGAAAGATGCTACTGATAATGAGACGGAGAATAAACTAGACGAGGCAATATTTCATGACTTTCATTTCAGCGTGGCATACAAAACTGAAGAGGACTACAACCTAGTATCTCCTCATGGAATGGCAAAGGCCATTTTAGACGAATGGTTAAAAAGCAAGAAAGAATTCCGATATATTAATCGTGTAGCATTCACGCATCCCGATTATCCGGTGCGCATTGATATGAGTATTGTAAAACAACCAACCCGACCTAACTCGACCGTACCCATACGAGAGTATACTACCACAGAAGCTCGTGTATTTCAAGCAGAGGAGAAGTTTGCGATCGAGATTGAAGTTGATAACGGAGCAATTGGAGTAGGAACCGATACGGAGACCATGGAGTCTCTTATCGAGAAGATGCGTATGTGCACCAAGTTTGTTCTCATGGGTCTTCAGGAAACTCCATTTCCTACATCAGTCAGTGACAAGATTGACGTGGGTATGGAGTATCTCCGTATTATTGGAAACAATCAGCATGCACAGCTGAACTCAACTTCTCATTGGATTGGTCCATCATCATATACTCTCCAGATTGGAAATATACTCGATAACAAATCACCAGAATACAATTCGACACTCACAAATATTCGTGACAATTATACGGTCACAGATAAAGCTGATGGAGAAAGGCGACTATTGTTCATTACCTCTACTGGACTAGTGTATCTGATAAATAACAATATGAAACTACTGTTTACAGGAGCGAGAACGAATCACAAGTTGTTTTACAACTCGCTACTAGATGGAGAATTAATTTCACACGATAAACACGGTAAGTTCATAAACCTATTTGCAGCATTTGATGTGTATTTTGTAAATGGTAAAGACGTCCGCGCACATGTATTCCATCGTGAGGCGATGTTAGCGGAAGATGGGGATGATAGGCATAGAAACAAATCACGACACCATATACTCACACACATGTTGAAGGATCTGCATCTGGTATCAGTGGTTATTGATACACATAACCAAGAACCCATGTCATCTCCACTCCGCATTTCGGTAAAACAGTTTTACGCAGGAACTGCAGCGGTTAGCATATTTGCAGGGTGTAAAAAAATATTGGATCGCATTGATAATGACTTGTTCGAGTACACTACTGACGGCCTTATATTCACTCCTAGCAACCTTGGAGTAGGCGCAGAAGAGGTAGGCAAGGTAGGACCTCTTAGAAAGTTTACATGGTCAAAATCATTTAAGTGGAAGCCATCGGTTTTCAATACTGTAGATTTCCTAGTATCAGTTAACAAAGGAAGTGATGGTAAACCGTCAATAAAGCCTATGTACGAAGGAGGAATGGATGTCAGCCGATCGACACAGGTAAAGTCTTACAAGACACTAACTTTAATGTGTGGATTTAATGATGTTATCAAACATCAACAGAAAAACATATCTGTATATATGAACCCATGTCAAGATGTATATGATGATACACATAGTGATCAATCAACGACCGACACAACAGATAAAACCAAATTAGAAAATAAACTCCCCACGTCAGGTTACAGACCCATGCAATTCTTTCCATCAGATCCTTACGATGCTGACGGTGGAGTATGTAACATTATACTGCGTCCAGACGGAAACGGCGATGACCAAATGTACACGGAGGAAAACGAAGTATTTGAAGATAATACCATTGTGGAGTTCCGATACGAAATTACAAATGATGCAAAATGGAGGTGGATTCCACTTCGAATGCGTTACGATAAAACGACAGAACTGCGCAACACACTCAATAACTTTGGAAACAGTTACCAGGTTGCCAATAGTAACTGGCGGTCTATTCATTATCCCATTACAAACGAAATGATCAAGTCAGGGAATAATATTCCTATAGGTGACGATGGAATATATTACAATAATATGACACAGGATAAAACTACTACAGCCTTGTGTGATTTCCATAACAAATATGTAAAGAAAATGCTTATTACTAAGACTGCTCGACCAGGAGACACACTAATTGATGTTGCATGTGGTAAGGCTGGAGATCTTGCAAAGTGGATTGACGCACGGTTATCATTTGTATTCGGCGTAGATCTATCTAAGGACAATATTGAAAACAACATTAATGGTGCATGTGCTAGGTACTTGAATAATAAGAAAACTATCAAAACGATGCCGTCAGCACTCTTTGTAATTGGAAACAGTAAGAACAACATTCGTTCAGGTGAGAACATGTCTGACAAGGCGAGACAAATAACCGAATCCGTATTTGGAAGTGCGCCCAAAAATGCATCCCTTGGAAAAGGAGTGGTCAAACATTACGGCGTAGGAGAAGATGGTTTTAATATAACATCGTGTCAGTTTGCACTACACTACTTCTTCGAGGACAATGACATTCTGCATCGATTTATTAGAAATGTGGCGGAGTGCACCAAAATAGGAGGATATTTTATAGGCACCTGCTACGACGGTACTCGGATATTCAATATGTTGAGGGGGAAAAAAATGGGCGACGAGGTGGAACTATATCATACAAAAACAAACACCAAATTATGGGGAGTAACCAAGTGTTATCCCAATGACACGTTTCCAGACGACCATACGAGTGTTGGATATAAAATCAACGTGTTTCAAGAGACAATCAATAAGAAGGCGTTTGAGTATCTGGTAAACTTTGACTACCTGAACCGTGTTATGGAGAATTATGGATTTCAAGTGTTGTCCGATATTGATGCTCAAAATCTAGGTCTACCGTCAGGGTGCGGACTGTTTGAGGATTTATTTCGACAAATGGAGGGGAATAGAGGGATGCGTCCTGGATCCAGTAATGGATACGGATCTGCACACAAAATGAGCGACAATGAAAAAGAAATATCTTTCAAGAACCGTTACTTTGTATTCAAGAAGATTATCACTGTAGATGTCACTAAAATCACAACAGAGACGACAGACAGTCAGGAGGACGATGCAGTCGGTATGGAAGAAATCGATGCAAGCGAAAACGATGCAGACAATGAAGACAATGAAGTCAATGAAGTCGAGAACGAAGTCGATCATGAAGCATCCATGACAGAACCGTTGCCTGACTCACCTAAACCGAAAAAGAAACGCACCATCACTGTTCGAAAACCGCGAAAATTAAACCAGTCTATAGTACTTGAGGATTCTGTCGCTAACGAATAATATACACACTTGATTACACCTTTAAATATTTAAAACGATGTTTTCACGACAAAATCATCAGAATCATCAGAATCATCAGAATCAGAGAATGTTATTAAATCTGTCAACTCTTTTTCTGTAATATGTTTTTGGAAACTTAATATGTAACACACGTCAAATATATACGACTCTTCCCCACCTCCTTCAATATCTAAATCTAATATATATTTGACACAAAACTCGGGAGTAAGCGTTTGTGTTGCTAAAAGTATTTTTTCATCAAGATGATTTTCCACAATATTCTGTTCTAGAATATCAATAGAATATGTATATCTATTCTTGAGTAAATCAGTATTTGTTACTTTCATTTTTTCAACTGTATTCATTACGATACTATATACAATACGAAATATAAATTATTGAAGATGTTTTATGTTATACAACATCTTCAATGGTATAATCCACCCTTTCAAACAGTATAAATATTCTTACATAGAAAACATACAGGCAAGTACCATAATAAATAATACACGATACACAATGTTAAATTATTCATCCATTCCAACAAAACCGATGGAAATACCAATAGCGATTCGCATCACAACAGAACAACCCGTCGCAATATTGTCAAATAGTTTCTTTAATAATATGCCCAATATCACGTCACAGTTTAATATTTCACATACAGCAAAACAGAATAATATATCAAGTCTAGACATCGCAAAGCTGATAAAAATTAACGAAAGTTACGGCATGCTTTCCGAAATAGTATTGCCAAAGTTTGTCCAAGAACGATCCGTATTTGGTAAAATTAATAATGCATTCTTTACTCGCGTCGAGGTATTATCGATATGCAATATACTAAACACGATACAAAATGGAGATTTAAATAGCAAAATCATGTATATCGGGGACGATTTTAGCTCTTTCGTAGGAGTTATTGCATATATGATACCTAATCGTGATATCATATTCACACCAGTGACTCCAGGTCAGTTACGAAATCATGAAGGGATTGAACAAGTACTTTCACTATCAACTTCAAAGAATGTATCACTTATTTATGTTGATGTGTGTGCGCCCGAGGTTATGTATTCACACACATATATGGTGTTTTTACTAAAAACCCTTATAATCATCCTATCGTGTCAAGGAAAACGTGGATCGGTTGTAATCAAAACAAACATGCTAATATTCAAACCGATTCTAGACGTGTTGTATTTATTGTCAGGAAAATACGAACATATGTATATTGTTCGACCATTTGTATCTCAAGATGCCGATAGTAGATTTGTTATCTTCACAGGAATGGTATCAAACTCATTAACGTCAACGATTAATGCGTTGATTGCTAGCGTAAATGATATAAATACCATCGCACCTAATCAAATTATTAGCTCAGTTATAGATTGTAAGATGTCACAGTATTTTGTATCAAAAATGGAAGAAAGTAACCTGTTGATTGGACAAAAATATGTAGAAAAATATGATAGTCTGATTACGATGATAAAGACATATCATAATGATGTTCGGAGCGATTATATAAAACACGCAGCTATCATGAGATGTATTGGATGGTGTGAAAAACATGGTATTCCGACCCATCCAATTTCAAGGCATCCCCCTGCATAACGCATATATTATCTACATCTTTGACTCGCTCGCATACTAGCTGGAAGAGCGGTACGACAAGTATCAAAGTTTTTGTGCACTGGTTGGGCGTTCGACGACCCAACTGCAGTTTTTATAGTATTTAAGGTCAAACGAGTAGTTCGTGAGCTACTTGACACGCCACCCTGTTGAGAAAACTGTTCATTATTTGGGGAGAAGATAGGGGTGCTAATATTGGGGGCGTTAATATTCGTTGGATCACATCCCGACCCATTCGTATAGTGGAAAGAGTTTTGCTTAAGTGTCTTGCCTCGAGAACGAAGATATTGTTGTTGGGTTGGATAATAATCCTTTCCAGTCTTAGGATTTGGTTTGATTACTGTGCTGGCCCCACGCACGCGTTCTAAAGCATGCTTTTCTTTACAACAATCAGTTGTATTTGCATTGTCATCTGAGGTTAAACACGTATTCAGCACAGAGGTGGATACAGAGTTTGATATAATACTATGTCCTGGACGATCCATCAATAACCCAATTAGGGGGACAGACTTGCTCGACTTAACATACCGATCATTGTTCATAATCTGATATTTATCTGGATTTGAAGTATCTAGGCTAACCATATTGATTTTTCCTAGACGGTAATTCCACTTTAGTGGGCGAGCCATACCGTGCTTGTAAACTACATTATTTGCGGTATCATTGTTTGTGAATGGGCGTAAGTTCGTTGACGTAGAGGCTACACTCATTACTCTATTGTATACTGTACATTGAGTAAATATTATGTTTGTACAGTATACACTAATATATAGCCAGTATGCATAGATATCTACGTATTGGCATTATTTTCATGATATTCTATGTAATTACACACGCATTTTGTACAAGGTCTGTCATAGAAGGCGTTCAAAATAAATACGATCCAAGCAATGAAAACCTATCTACTAAGGTTCAGACCAACTCTGGAAATATTCAATACATGGAAGAACACATTAAAAAAATTGCTCCACTAGAAAAACATGTATCTGACATACAAACCAATGTTGATAAGTTGAACCAACAAATGGCTAATATTAAATCTGCACAGACAAATCGCGCAAATGATGCACAGAAAGCTACGAGCAAACCGGTTACGGGACTACACGAAAAGTAACATGTATCACATATACAATGTGTATCAAATAATACTTGCAGACACTATTTTTATCTGCAAGTATAGTACGAACCCTTTATCCATATAACACCTACAAATGTTTTCAGATATGGCACCTAGCAATTCAGGGGCGAAAGTAGAAACTTACCCATACAGTAAAAATATACGAGCACCCAAAAGCCTTCATATGGGCACAAGTGGAAGTCTACCACAATTAGGACGTAATCTTGACGGATTAGTCGATTATGTAGAGGTTCTTATCACAGGAAAGGGAGCGTCTGCAACAGGACGCCCGCTGGGAAACAAGTACTTTATGAAAACAGGTGCAAAATGTAAAGATGAAAAAACCAAAAAAGACGTCCCACGATACTTGTACATTAACAATGTTCCAGAGGGAGGAATACCTATGATGCCTGACGTAATGGGGATAAAGATGAAGAGCTTTAGAGGCCTTATACCAGGTGCAATATCCAATATGGAAGCACTCAACCCAATGTCAATTATGTCAGCGTTTACTACAGGATCAACACCATCTTGTCAGGCAATTACTATGGAAACAATTGATACAAATAATCGCACTGGTTCTGATACACAATTCGTTGCAAATGCAGATATTAAAGACATTAACCCGTGCAGTTGGGGTAGCAGAGGAACCAATCCGGTTACTGGAGAAAAATGTTCAGAAGGGTTTATAGATAATATTCAACTACAGCCGAATATTCAGGTAGCCATGCCCAATGACGTCATGGCGCAAATATACTTTGTTTGTTTGGGACTACTTATCATCTACATGATGTATTGTCTCATGACACGTAACAAAAAATAATCTATCCTACAAACTAATACATACATCGATGAATTATTTTCACTAGATACGTTTGGTATTCACTGGAGATATGCTATCATATATCGCTATATAGGGTGAATCCTTTATTGGATCATCAACTGGAAGAACCTCAGCTTCTTGGACATGCAATCTGCGGTATTTCACAATACACCACATACACACGATGATCAAGATCAATCCTAAGACGCCTCCATAAAATACTAAGACTGAATGAGCGTGATCAGACATGATACTATGTATCAAACGACTTTTCTACTACGATAATGATATGTAGTAGAATAGTAAATATAAAATCAATTTATCTAACGACGACCACGGCGACTGCGACGGCTGCGTTTTCCACGCCCATGGCTCTTTCTCTTCTTGCCTTTAGTTGCGTGCTTACGACTCTTGCGACCCTTGCGACCCTTGCGACTTTTACGATAACGACGACCACCCACAGTTTCTTCTACAGGTGCAGCAGGTGGTTGATACATTGGTGCGGCAGACATTGGTGCGGCAGACATTGGTGCATCAGCCATTGGTGCATCAGCCATTGGTGCGGCAGCCATTGGTGCGGCAGCCATTGGTGCAGCAGCCATTGGTGCAGATAATCCAGCAGCACTCTTCGCGCGGTCCGTCATATCTCCAAACCAACTACTAGCGCTATTCAAGTAGTTACCAGTGGAAGGCATGTAGTCTTCTATACCTCCGCCACGAATCTTACGTCCTCCTTTGTGCATTTTTCTAGTATTTACCATTATACTATGTATGACGATTATATTTTCTTACGCACCGATTCTTAATCTCTTAAATAATTCGACGGCAGCAAGACCACCTGCGAGCTGTGCGCCAATGTAGGGAGCCACATCCGTGGCGGCGGTCTTGCCCGCGGTAAGCATAGCAATAGTGACGGCAGGATTTAGGAGGGTTCCAGAGGAAGAAAATCTTGAACCCAAGATAATCAATATAGCAAAGATTGAACCACATGCGTATGCGTTGCCTTTTGATGCTAAAATTACATAGATAAAGACAAGTGTAGCCAAAAACTCAAATAGGTATGGATTCATCACGAGTTATATAATACATTGCTAAAATATTAATTAGTCTGCATTCTTTTCGATTGTATATGTATACACAACGTAGATGACTACTATCGCATTTAACCAATACTGTAATATATCTTTTATCGGAGGCAGTTATACATCGGCCCCTGTAAAGAGTGGTATCACAATACCTAGTCGGCCACGTGATTCTCAATCAGCACCCATAAATAACGGAATATTGACTGCTAAACATTCCAATCCACCTAAGTTTGGAGTCAGTGACTCGTCGGCATCTTTTGCAATGGCTCGCAGACAATTTATCGAAGAGGTTATTGGCGATCATACTCGCCGCATAAAAACCAGCACCATCGGGAGAACCACCATGCTCACTGATGGACAACCTCTTAGTTATAAACGACATGACATACATGATGCGAAACGCGCACTTGCTAAAGCGCGTAGCCATGGATACGTTGCACCCACGAAAAAAGGAGCATTAAATAACACCTATACAGCAGTTGGAACGGAAAAACGCGGGTTTCTCCCACCAAACACGTCTGCAAACAGTGCGGGGTCTAAACACAGCGCATTTCTCTCTCGACACGCTAAGGCTCGCCTCGCGTGTCCAGTGACGAACTCTAGAGATACTTGCGTAGCACCTACCTCGACCAATATCGAAAGTTCCACTTATACAACCTTTCCGACAAATCACCAGAACATTACACGGAGCGCACGCGCCAACGAAACTCAGGACGATACAGATATAAAGACTAGTATTTTTATGCCACACTATCTCCGGTATCGTTTTGCATGCGACGACTGTTCATCATACACTGAAAACGTTCAACATGGTATGCCCATTGTGGTCGATGATAACAAGTTTAGCAGATCATTGCCAGACCATATCAAAAACCGTATTGCATGTGGAGATTGTTAGACCTACACACACTACATACTTTGTATGATATCATATAGCAAGAAATCATACAAACTAAAAATAGATAGATTTACTTATAACATTATCTAATTATTACCAGTATAGGTTCGGCCTCCGGCCTTCTGCTTCCTGTACATGGTGTAGAGAGAACTATCGTACACATACTTGGGATTACCACTGGATGGAGCGACATTGCCGGCATTGAATACTGCTCTAAATGGACTTTGTGCCATTCTGGACGAGCCATTGTAAGCCGCAGCATTCGTTCCATTCCAAGCATTTCGTAATTGAAATCTTTCTCTAGAAAATCCTGAACCGCGCGCGGATGTTCCAGTTGGGGTATTCATGGTTCCTGTTGGAGTTCCTGATAACATACTACTTTATCTAAGCAAATATTTAAATCTACCCGACATTGGAAAAAACAATATATATATGATATGAACTGCACACATATTTATCTAGTTTGTAATAATTCTAGGGGCTACGTTCATTGTAGTAAGTTCTTGAAACAATAATTTGCATGCATATGGAATCTCGACATAGCTAAAGTCCGACCGATTGTTACATGTCTTGCACAGATGGATATGCGATACGTCATTATATGATGCGATCATACCACATTTCTTACATACATGAACGCTGTACTTGTCAGACACATCATACATGCGTTCCTTGGTGAAACGAGACGCACCATGAGAACACATACAATCCCTTTCCATCTCGCCAAAACGAAGACCACCATCACGACTGCGACCTTCAGCAGGTTGGCGAGTAAGATTTACCATGGGACCGATCGAACGACTGTGCTGCTTGTCCGCTACCATGTGCTTGAGACGCTGGTAGAACACGGGACCGATGAACACAGAGGCGTCTATCTGCTCACCAGTCAGTGCGTTGTAGAGAATATCGTTACCATTCGACTCATACCCTAGTGTCTGCAATTCCTTACAAATGCTCGGCACGTCAAGATCTCCGAAACTAGTTCCATCTCCAAGGAGACCCAACTCTACCAACACCTTACCCAACAGGGTCTCTTTAAGCTGTCCAATTGTCATGCGCGACGGAATCGCATGGGGGTTGATAATTATATCAGGACGAACACCTGATTTGGTAAAAGGCATGTCTTTTTCAGGAATGATATTACCAATAGTTCCCTTTTGCCCATGACGACTGCTAAACTTATCACCGAAGGTGGGCTGGCGTTGCGCACGGAGACGCACCTTGGCGAACGTGTATCCTTCACCATTGCGGTCGAGATAGTTACGATCAACATAAGTCTCTTCATTCGTGCGATACACACGACTCTGATCTTCATATTTAATCAACTTTGTTGGGTCGTTACGGTTCTCCTTGATAGGCGTCACTTTCGAAATGATGATGTCGCGGTTTTCAATTAGCGTGTTTTCATCCACCAATCCATTAGCATTCACCTTGTCATAGTTGGCAAACTTTGTTCCCTTGGTCTTCGTTGTATCAGGCTTACAACGGATCTCCTCTTCACCATTTACCTTCTGCTTATCCTCATCTTTCTCGGTATGATAAATAGTTGCTTGGAATAACCCGCGATCAACTGAACCCTGGTTGAACAATAACGAATCCTCTTGATTGTAACCTGTGTGTGACATGATCGCAACCACTACATTGGTTCCAGAAGGAATCTTCATCAACTCAATAATATTCATCACGCGAGTATCCACTAGAGGTCGTGTGGGATAGTTCAAGACGTAAGCCGTCTTGTCCATACGCTCCTGGTAATTGGTGACATATACTCCCATTGCCTGCTTACCCATAGCACACTGATATGTATTTCTTGGAGACTGGTTATGCTCAGGAAATGGAATACATGACCCTAAAACGCCAAATATTGTGCTGGGATGAATCTCACAATGCGTATATCTATATGTCATACCTGCATCGGTCTGCTTGCCTAATTCATTAGGACGCATTGCAACCATGATGTTTTGTTGTTCATCGGGATCTACGTACTCGATTGCCGCATCTTGCGCACGCACATTAGTCAATAGATCATCCCAAGTGTACTCTTTGTTTCGCAACTTAGACACATGATCACCAGACAATACTAACTTGTTGTCAGTTACGCGTAGGAGAGGACGGGTTACACGACCACCATCGTTACACACTCGGATCTCATTCATCTTGTAATTGAACACGATGGAGGTGTAGATATTGATCACGCCAGAGTGTTTATTACTCTTTAGAATATCATAGAGTTCTGCAGATCTTTCGGATACACCGAACCAACACCCATTGATAAATACTTTAGTCTTATCGAATACATCTGATGGAGTGAGGTCGTCGAGGGGGGAAATGAAATCAGTGAGAGTATTCATATACTCATGTAGAGGAGCAGAGAAGGTGTTCACTGTAACATGTGTCATGTAACTCAGGTTCTTGACGACGCCGACAGACGCTCCCTCAGGGGTCTCCGCCGGGCACAGGAACCCCCACGAGGTACCGTGCAGTTTGCGCGGCTCGACCAACTTACCACTCTTGTCGATGGGCGTGGAGATACGGCGCGCGTGACTCAGACTAGACACGTAGGTCAGACGATTCAACACCTGGGCAACACCAGCCTTGTTGCTATTCATATGCTTAACACCGAAATCTCCAGTGGAAAGAGCACGCTTCAGACCGTTCTCAATAGTAGTAGACTTAATGATCTTATAGATGTTGGTCTGGTTGATGATGTTCTGCACATCGTCAGTAGACTTCCATGAACCGGTGTTAATCTCGCGAATCACTTGCTTCTCCATATCCTTAACCACTTTATTGAAATAATTACGAAACAGATTGTTTAGCAGAACGCCGCATAGATCGATTCGTTTATTTGTATAGGCGTCGCGGTCGTCACCTTTGATATATCCGAGACTCACTCGAATAAGTTTATTGGCCATGTAACCCAGGAAGAATAACTTGCGAGCTTTAGTATCGCAATGTGGAAACATGTCATTGTTCAGAATGTCTGTCGCAAACTCGCGCTTTCTTTTGTTACCTGTCTCACGATCCATATTGAACGGAGTGTACATCACATGCGATGTGATATATGTAATACATGCAGACTGATCTACAAACTCGGATGCATCTCGGATCGATGCTTGCAAGAACTCGAGCATCTCTTGGTGATTCTCGGTATCGAGATTCAATAGGATTAACTCACAGATTTCTCGGTCAGATTTAACCCCTAAAGCGCGGAAGAGGACGAACAGAGGAACTGGGGTTTTAATGCGAGGAAGTTGGACGCTAATAGAGAACCCGAAACCAAGATTCTTTGAGGATACCATCATATTTACCTGTTTAGGGGAAATACACTTGAAATCAGGAATCGACTTGATTTCCGCCTGCCAGGAATACTTAGTACTGTTCTTGCTGATATTGAAACAGTACACCCTATTCTCAGCAGAACGCTCCTGTCCAAGAACAGTCTTTTCAGAACCGTTAATTATAAAGTATCCGCCTGCATCGAACTTGCACTCGCCTGTGGTCAGATGACTCACGTGGCGATATTGACTCAGGACACAAATCGAAGATTTTAACATAATGGGTAATTTACCGATATGGATATCGGGGATATTCTTATGAAATACTTGACTATTCTCAAGATTGGGACCGTTACGCACAAGATACTTAATGTGCACATCCACTGTCATGGTGGATGAATAGGTGAAATTGCGCAGTCGAGCCTCTTGGGGAAACATAAGTTTGGTAGCACCATTGTTCTCTTGAATCTGAGGACGGTATAACCTAAAATTCTCGAAACTAATGTCGATCTCCAATGACGTCTTGCCACTTTCTGTATCGTAGTCTTGTTCAGACACAATATGCACTGGATTGAACATGTCAATCGTTTGTAGAATCTGGTGATTCACAAACAGGTTGTAGGATTCTACTTGGTGACGCACTAAACGTTCCAAATGTTGGCCCTGGAAATAGGATCCAATTATGTCCCAGGGAGCTTCAGTATATGCACCACCACTCCAGTCGGTATCCATATTCACATCAGAAGCGTCAAGACAAGAAGTTCTTTCAACAGGATTGCTATCAACAGACTTGCTATCAACAGACTTGCTATCAACAGACTTGCTATCAATAGACTTGCTATCAATAGATGGGGCTGATGACGGAGTCCCATGTTTAGCATGGGTTGCGGGGGTAGACATTGTAAATGTTGGCATAGTTCTCAAATATACGTTCGGATATACTATCTACCAGGGTTTCAATTCTTACAGATAAGTAATAAGTATTTAGAAACATGAAAATGTATGATACATTTGATTGGCGGAAACATTCGAATAATTAATTGTGGTGGTATACCATCTACTTCATACATATGAACAATACATCCGAACCTTCAGAAAAATCAAATAAAGGAAATAGAAAGACAATTCAAATCAACCAAGATTTTTTTAAAATAGGAAAAAAAGGAAATACACCGACTACGACAACGCGAAAAAATAAACCAAAGAACAAACCTATCGCAAACAATACAATCAAACAAGCTCTAGCAAAACGAGTTCAAGAGAGAAAACAAAAGGATTTAGATGATATATATCAACGACGAAATATCCCTACCACACCCAATTCGGTGCAATCTGAACTAACCAAATCCCTATCATATTTAAGCGAGTTTGTGAAAAATAAAAAGAAAAAAGCAGACCCCTCAAAACGAAAGACAACACAAACCATGAAGGCAAACCGAGATCCCATCGTCAATGTTGATCTACCGGATGAACTAATATCGAATATTTTACCAAGTCCCATGGACTCACTTGCACAAACAGTAATTGCAAAAAATCAGCAATCTGTAATCAACTCAAAACAGAATAATACTACTACTCATCCTGTTACGGATACTATCGCCACTGGAGTAAAATACGCGTATTCAACCGTTGCGCCACCATACAGTAATCTCAAAAACTCAACGGGGGGGAAACCGACATACCGAACGTGGAACCATACTCGAAAACAACGAGGATCACACATGTCCATGAATACACCCAGTGCAAATATAACCACTCCTGCACATATAGTATCCACTATACCGGTTATCACACAAAAGACATCTGACAGAGAAAATAGACTTGCAATAGCTAAGACTGCGGCCAAGGTTAATACATCTCCGACATCGACACACATTAACGAAAATCCAAAAGCCTCTGTGATACCAACCCCTACTACACGGATAATTAAAAAAACTCGAACACAGAAATATACTGTGGGGCGCAAGGTCGGCGGACGAAAAATATCGGTTCTGATAAAAAACCTCAAGACGCGGAAGAGGATAAAAGAAGCGAAAAAAGAACTCAAACAAACAGGAACTGCAGACATCAAAAAATACTTGAAGTCTCATGGACTATTGAAGGTAGGGAGTGTCGCGCCGAATAACGTACTGAGAGAAATGTACGAAAGCGCCATGATGAGCGGAGACATACATAACACTAATGGACAAGTTGCATTACACAACTTCAATACTGATGAGGAATGATACGATGTTACTTCTCCATCACCGTCTTGCGATCCAGAATAACACCTTTGCATACCTTACTCACGATACGAGCCTCTACCTCCAAATCATGTACCCTCATTATATTTGTAACCAATCGATGGTACTGGTCACGCCGTGTAGCAGTACCTCGGAAATGGTCTGGATACGCTACGCGCCAGTCATCTACCATCCTACCTAGT
>Ga0206125_10000737_pt1 | contig 41110 bp, 38 predicted proteins | sample Helgoland_Spring_4_FD_148598 | JGI IMG/M metagenome (GOLD analysis project Ga0206125, IMG submission 148598) | Pelagic subsurface seawater microbial communities from Kabeltonne, Helgoland, North Sea - Helgoland_Spring_Bloom_20160331_1 | ecosystem: Environmental > Aquatic > Marine > Epipelagic ... | reverse complement strand
GTTTGAGTCATTGGCATAACGTTGGTTTTTGAATTGCTTTTTGAAGCATACATATAGATGCCTATTCCTACACAGGCGATTGCAACTAAGATTCCAGTTTTCATATTAAGCATATATTCAGTTGAACTTTTTACAGCACATTTTATTTTTACAATGAATTTCAATGTGTGAGTCAAAAATACAAATTCCGTTTTGAAAAAGGTTGCTAAATAAGTAGTATCTTCGTTATATGATAAAGGTTACCGTGCTTGGAGTAGGAAATTTAGCGTCTCATCTTATTGATATTTGTGTAGCAAGTTCGTCTATTCACTTGCAGCAAATTTACAACCGTACTATAACTAAAATTGAAGGTTATGACGAGGTTACTGCTATCACTTCAGATATTCATGAATTAGAACCTGCCGATATATATATCATTGCAGTGAAAGATGTGGTTATTGATGCCTTGGCGCAACAACTTCAGTATGTTGACGGTTTGGTAGTACATACTTCTGGAGCCACCGACCTATCTCCTTTAGAGGGACTTAAAAGAAAGGGTGTCTTTTATCCGTTACAAAGCTTTAGTAAAGGAAAACCGGTAGATTTTGAAAAGATTCCACTTTGTTTGGAGGCAACCAATGAAGCAGATTATACCTTGTTGTATCGTTTTGCAAATCGAATATCGGAACAGGTGTATTTACTTGATGCTGCCCAGCGAAAGCAGTTACATATTGCAGCGGTTTTTGTCAATAATTTTGTCAATCAGTTGTATGTAATTGGCGAACAGATATGTGAAGAACACAAGATTCCTTTTGAGATTTTACATCCTTTAATTTTAGAAACGGCACAAAAGATCGGTACTAATAGTCCAACTTCCGTACAGACGGGTCCTGCGGTTCGTGGAGATCAAAAAACCATAGAAATTCACAAAAAAAGTTTGTCTTCCGAACAGGCAATCTTATATTCGCTATTGAGTAAATGTATTCAAAACACAAAAAAAGAATATGGAAATTAGTTATAAAGAATTAATGCCTCAGATAGATACCTTTATCTTCGACGTAGACGGAGTGCTTACCAACGGAATTGTAAGCGTACATTCGAATGGAGATTTGGTACGTCAAATGAGTATCAAAGATGGTTACGCCTTAAAAACTGCTGTTGATGCAGGTTATAGAGTTTGTATTATCTCTGGTGGGTCTAGTGAAGGGGTTCGTTTACGCTTACAAGGTTTAGGGATTACAGACATCTATTTGGGCGCTCATGACAAGATACAACAGTACAATGAGCTGCTTGAAAAGTACAATTTAAATCCTGAAAATGTGCTCTATATGGGAGATGATGTGCCTGACTATCCGGTGATGGAGTTGGTGGGTTTTGCTTGTGCTCCACAGGATGCAGCTCCAGAAATCAAAGAAATCTCAAAATACATTTCACCTAAGAAGGGTGGTGATGGCTGTGCGCGGGATGTGATTGAGCAAATCATGCGTGTTCAAGGTAAATGGAAAGGAAAATTCTATGCAAAGTACGATTGAGAGGTAGCGTTTAGTAGAAAGTATCAAGTATCAGGTGTTGAGTAGAAAGTATAGATTATAGCGGGCTTCTTAACCCGCCACAGGCGGGCAGGCTCCTTCAATACGTCACTACTTCATTACTCATTGTCAATTAGTTTTTCTTTTCCAACATGGGAACGAATTTGCAGTCTTCGAGTTCGTGTTTTTGAAAGCTTTTGGCTCCTGTTCGTTTGTAGAGATGCATAACTTGTTCAGTATCTCCAACAGGAATGACCAAAATTCCTCCAATTTTTAGTTGCGCCAATAATGGTTTTGGTACATAAGGAGCACCTGCGGTTACAATAATTTTATCGAAAGGTGCGTACTCAGGTAATCCTTTGTATCCGTCACCAAAGCTCATGTATTTTGGACGATAACCCAATTTCGGCAAAAACAATTTGGTTTTTTTAAACAATTCGTTTTGTCGTTCTATGGTATATACTTCTGCTTTTAGCTCGAGTAATACGGCAGTTTGGTATCCAGACCCAGTTCCTATTTCCAATACCTTATCTCCTGGTACGATTTCTAATAATTGTGACTGATACGCTACCGTATAGGGTTGTGATATGGTTTGATCTGCTAGAATAGGAAATGCTTGGTCTTTGTAGGCGAAATTTTCAAAACTCGAATCTAAAAACAAGTGTCTTGGAATTTTAGCAATCGCCGCCAACACATTTTTGTTTGCAATTCCTTTGTCTTTTATTTGGTTAGCTAGCTGGTTTCGAAGTCCTTGATGTTTCAGTGTGTCTTTCACGTATGCCTTATGTTTTGAGTGTTTAAAATTAGTAATTAATCCTGAAATAATTTTATTTTTATGTACTTTTACTCTGAAATAATTTTCACTACAATTAGTCATAATAAAATTGATATATATGTTAAAAGCAGGTGTTTTAGGAGCAGGTCATTTAGGTAAAATTCATTTGAGGTTGTTGCAGCAGTCTGATAAATATGAATTGGTTGGGTTTTACGATCCAATTGCCGAGAATGCAGCTGCAGTAGCAAAGGAATTTGGTTATAAAGCCTTTGCTTCCATTGAAGCATTGTTAGAAGCTGTAGATGTAGTAGATATTGTAACCCCTACTCTTTCACACTTTGATTGTGCTAAACAAGCCCTTGAAAGTGGAAAACATATTTTTATAGAAAAACCAATTACCAAAACCTATGAGGAGGCTATGTTATTGCGAACTTTGGCAAAAGAAAACAAGGTTCGTGGTCAAGTAGGACATGTAGAGCGTTTTAACCCTGCATTTACCGCAGTAAAGGATGCCATTAATGGGCCTATGTTTATTGAAACGCATAGATTGGCTGAATTTAATCCTAGAGGAACAGATGTTCCGGTGGTGTTGGATTTGATGATTCACGATATAGATATCATTTTAAGTGTTGTAAAATCAAAAGTAAAAACGGTACATGCAAGCGGGATTTCGGTAATTTCAGATACTCCGGACATTGCCAATGCACGTTTAGAATTTGAAAATGGCTGTGTGGCTAATTTGACAGCAAGTCGTATTTCTTTGAAAAACATGCGTAAATCGAGGTTTTTCCAAAAAGACGCCTATATTTCTGTCGATTTTTTAGAGAAGAAAAGTGAATTGGTTCGCATGCACGATGCTCCTGAAAACCCAGGCGAGTTTGCCATGATTTTACAAAATGCTGAGGGGGTAAAAAAACAAATTTACTTTGAAAACCCTTCAGTAGAATCGAACAATGCTATTTTAGATGAACTAGAGTCTTTTGCAGCGGCTATTGCGAATGACAAAACACCAGAGGTGTCTTTACAACAAGGCGCGGAAGCGCTACAAGTAGCCTTGAGAATTATTGACTGTTTCTAATGTAATTTGTTTGGATGGCTACAACAACGATAAACGAACTTAAAGAGCATTCTAATATTCTGCTTTATGATGGTGTTTGTCGTCTATGTGATCGTTCAGTTCAATTTGTATTGCGACACGATTCAAAAAAACAATTTCTTTTTGGAAGTTTAAGTTCTGAGCTTGCTTCAGATTTTTTCGGCAAACAATCCACTGATTTTTCTCAGGTTGATAGTGTTGTGCTCATCACGAAAGATGCAATCTATACAAAATCCTCTGCAGCGCTTAAGGTTTTGCAACTTTTAGGTGGTGCTTGGCGTATGTCAGGAATTCTTTATATCATTCCAAAATACATTAGAGACAAGGTCTATGCGTACATCGCAAAACATCGCTATAAATGGTTTGGCATTTTAGAAAGTTGTCGCGTTCCCACTCCACAGGAAGCAAATCGATTTATCGATTGATTATTTTTTAGGGGGATAATTGTCGTCCCAATTTTTAACATTAGGTTCTCCTAATTTACCTTCAGATTTTGCAATGGCCATAGAAACACAAGCGTCACCGGTAACATTGATGGTTGTTCTTAACATATCTAGAGGTCTATCCACGGCAAAAATTAATGCCAATCCAATTGGAAGTAGTTCTTTAGGAAATCCAATAGAATCTAATACAATCACCAACATAACCATTCCCGCACCAGGAACAGCTGCAGAACCAATGGATGCCATTAGAGCGGTTAGGACAATGATCAATTGATTACTAAAAACCAAGCCTTCAGGCCATAATACTTGCATGATAAAAACGGAAGCAACAGCCTGATATAGGCTTGTTCCATCCATGTTTATGGTTGCGCCTACAGGCAAAACAAAACTAGCAACTTCTTTATCAACGCCTATATGTTCTTCGACGCGTTCCATGGTAACAGGTAATGTAGCTGCGCTCGAACTTGTTGAAAATGCTAGTAATTGTGCAGGTGCAATTTGTTTTAAAAACCAAATGGGTGATTTCTTTGTATATATCGATACTACCAATAGATAAAAGGCAATCATCAATAGCAAACCTGAGACAACTACCCCTACATAGCGCAATAGAGCAAACAAGACATCTGCGTCATTCGTACTTACAATTACAGTCGCCAATAAAGACAAAACGGCTAACGGAGCGAGTAACATTATGAGGTCGACCATTTTTAAAACGACGGAGTTTAAGGAGTCGAAAAAATTTTTAAGCGGTTTGGCTTCTTTTTCAGGAATTAATAACATACTAAGTCCGAGAAAGATGGTAAAAAAGATAACCTGAAGCATCAATTTATTGTTGCTCATTGCTTTAAACGCATTGTCTGGAACCATATCAACGACAAATTGCAATGGACCGTTCTCTTGCTGTTTGTTGGCTTCGGAAATGCGTTCTTGTATTTTGCTACTCGAGGCATAGGTTTGTTTGAGCTCTACGATGGTTTGCTCAGAGATTCCTTCTCCTGGTTTGGAAATGTTGACAATTATTAAGCCTATAGTTATTGCAATAATAGTTGTTGTCACATAAAGCACAATGGTTTTTAAACCCATTGATTTGAATTTAGAAATGTCCTTTAAATCAGAAATCCCTTTTATTAGCGAAGCAACGATAAGTGGCACCGCTATGAGCTTAAGCATTTTTACAAAAATGGTACCTATGGGTTCAACCCAATGTTGTACAAATGATTTTCCACCAGTTATTTGTAACATTAAAAACCCAAAGACAATCCCTAAAAACATGCCTATTAGAATTCTCCAGTGTAATGCTATATGTTTCATAGATGTCTGTAATTAAGTTTTTTTGAAAGGTACTACAAATTCGGTGAATTTACACAGTTTTCAGGGGTAAAACTGTTCGGGGTTTTGCGTTTATTTTAACTAAACTGAGGGTGTTTTCCTATTGCATCTTTAAAAAAAACTTGAATCTTTATCATATCAGATTCAAAATCACCAGATGTCATAACTGGATTATCGATACAAATTTCTTTTTTAGAATAATCCATAGACACCTTAACAATTGGTACTTGAGCTTGATGGGCTATATAATAAAAACCTGTTTTCCATTTGGTAACCTTCTTACGGGTTCCTTCCGGCGCAAGTGCAAGGATATAACGCGGATTATCTTTGAAGTTTTGCACTATGGTTTGTACATAATTTTGATTTGAAGAACGATCGATAGGGATTCCTTTTAAACTTTTAAAAACGTAACCAAAAGGTTTTTTAAATAAACTTGCTTTTCCAAAATAGTAAGGACTAATTTGAGTGATCGAACGCACTAATAAAGCTAATAGGAAATCTACTCCACTGGTATGAGGCGCGAATATTATAATATATTGATTGCGTTTTTTAGGGAATTCTCCTGACAATTTCCAGCCCAAAAACGTAAATAGAATCAATTTCGATACATATCTCATTCTTGAAAGTTACAATTAAATCTCTAAAGAAATAGATAACATTGTATAAGTGTCACTTTCGTTTTTTTATTGTCCTTTAAATCGTAGGACTGTTGCAATGGTTTTAATCAAAATTTTAAAATCCATAAACAACCCGCGATATTTTATGTAATACAAATCGTATCTAAGTTTTATTTCTTGTTCTTTTACTGTATTTGCATACGGATACATAACCTGTGCCCATCCCGTTAAACCTGGGCTAATGACATGTCGGATAGCATAAAAAGGCAATTCTTTTTGCAAATTGTTTACAAATTCAGGACGTTCAGGTCTAGGGCCAATGAGGCTCATTTCACCAAGTAAAATATTAAGAAATTGGGGGATTTCATCTATTCTAGTTTTTCGTAAAAACTTACCAAAAATAGTAATTCTTGTGTCTTCTTTGGAAGCCCAAACTGCCTTGCCTTCTTTTTCTGCATTTACTACCATGGATCGAAATTTATAGATCTTAAAATGCATTCCATTTCGACCTACGCGAATTTGCTTGTAAAATAATGGACCTTTACTTCCTATCATATTTCCCAAAAACACAAATGGTATAAAAAAACAGAGACTTAGGATCCCTAAAATTGAAATGAATATATCAAATACCCGCACAAATAAAAGATAAAACGTGTTCTCATGGTTTTTACTAAATGAAATATGTTTGTAAAAATCCTTATTTAAGTTTTCCTGGGCAATGCTAAGGGTGATTTCTTCGTATAAATTTTCAATACTTTTTATATTGATTCCATGCTCGAATAAATAAATAATCTGTTTACTAATTTCTGGATTTTTACTTAGGTCTATCGAGTTTTCTGAAATTACAATTTCATCGATGGTTATATTTTGTACGATTTCCAAAAGGTTTGCGTCTTGAATTGCCGTATACTTATACGCTTCTTTTGATTCGATTGGAGTATCAGCAATATAACCAATAATGTTGTTTTGAAAATTCTTTTTTTCTATGATTGTAAGTATATTCTTAACTTTTTTAGCGTTTCCAATGATTAAAATATTTTTTAATAGTCTTGGGCTAAAAATATAAGTACTATAAATAAATCGCCAGATCGTGGTTGGAATTAATACTGCTAAAAACAAATAAAGTATTTCTATTCTGTCATTGGGTAAGGAAGGTGTTAACCTAGGAGTAAACATATAAAACATGATACTCGTAAAACTGGTAATTAGGCTACTTTGAAATGCTAAAAATCTACTGCTCGAAACTTTTAGATTGTACATGTCGAAAATATGACCAAAAAGTAAGAAATAGATAAGAAAAGTGAGTACCCATTTGCTAGTCATTTCATTATCAAAAGTAATATAGGAAACACCTAAGAATCTCGCAATGAAATAAATGCCAACAAACACACTCAATAAATCAAACAAGCGTAACAATACCTTTCTTTCGGAGATGTTGATGTATTTAATTTTTTTCTTTTTATTCATAATGCGAAGTTGGGGGTAATTTGATATGAAATAGGCTTCAAATTTAGGCTTTTCTTTTGACTATGAATTATTTTCAATAAATAATTTTAGCACATAAAAAGAATCATCTATACTTCCTATAGCCATAATATGCCCAAATAGCCATATAATATACAGCCTTCATAAAAGATTGATGTTCGACATGTCTGTAAAAATACCATTGAGGCTTCAACAATTCCCATTTATTACGTGAGTGTGAATTGTTTCGAATTCTGTAAATGGCTAGTGGTATTTTTATTCCTTCAGCATAATCAATTTCTTTTAAGTAACGTAACCATAAGCCCATATCTTGTCTATAGCGTACCTCTGGCATTCGTTTTTTTCCGAGCTTTTCAATATCTATAAAGGCGGTGAGGCAGCTTATGGAATTTGTCTTTAAAATGTCGTGATAATTCACTTTATCGGGAACAATAAAGTCTTCATGAACAGGTTTTAAAGTAATTTCGTCACATCTTTTATAGGAGGAAAATACAAAACCTTCGGTGGCTCCAATAGTTTTTAAAGAAGTACTTAGGAATTCAGGAAACCACAAATCATCACTATCAATAAAGGCCATATAATTGCCTTTTACATGTTTTATGGAGTTGTTTCTTGCAACACCCGGACCGGCGTTCTTTATTTCGAACAATTTTATTCGCCCATCATTTTTGATGAATGTTTTGATAATTTCCACTGAATTATCTGTGGATCCATCATCGGTAATCAGCATTTCCCAATTCGGATAGGTCTGTTTCTGAACACTTTGTATGGTTTCAGCAATAAATCTTTCTGAATTATAACAAGGGGTGATTATTGAAACTAATTTTGAATCCATACTTATAAGTGAGAAATAAAACTTTTTAATTTGCTATTAGAAGTTTGCAAGGTACAATCATCTTTCAACGAATATGCAATGTCATTATTAAAATATGCCAAAAACTCTTCTTTTAATTTTTCTTTTTCTGATTCCAGCATCATTTGTTCTATTCGGACCTCTAATTTTCCGCGCTCATTTTGAACAATTTGATAATTGAGTTTTATATTATGGGTGTTACTTAAGTTTTTAAATATGTAATAAAAATACAAGCTTGGGTATTCAGTGGTTCTACCGTAAATGGTTTCTCCTATTCTACCCGTAACTTCTTCTAATATTCGATGTTTTCTTCCACATTTACATTGCTTGCTTTCGGGAGCTAATTGAATATAATCGCCTAGTTTGTAACGTATGAGTGGAAATGAAGTCATTTGAAGGTTGGTAACTACAATTTCGTTCTCAATCTCTTCTACCAAAACTCCTTCCATATTGATATGCATGTTTCCTTCCGGACATTCAAAAGCGATAACACCTGATTCCGTAGCACCGTATTCACTGACGATTTTTGTTCCGAAGGCCTTTTTCACCTCTTCCTGATAGTTATCGAATATTTTTTCTGACGTTCCTTTGATCATTTTTATATGAGCTGGCTTTGACATGTTACTACGGTTTATCAATTTAGCAGTTTGATAAATCATAGATGAGTAACCATGTAAGTATTTGGTTTTTTTTAATTTTTTAACAAAAGAATGCAGCGGTTCTTCTCGATAGCTAAACAGGCGAAAGCGATTTTGTAATGTATCTAAAAATCGTGTTTTAATTCTTTTAGAAAATGAAAAATTAAATCCCCAGAAGTAACCATTCTTTTCCCATGGTTTTACTCCATACCAGGAATAACCTCTAAAGGCCGAAGCTCGATTGAACGAATCGGCGTGTTCATCTCTTTTAAAAGCTAAAGATTCTCCGGTACTCCCAGATGTGATTGCTGTAAAGGTTTTGGATGTAGCGGGTGTATGAATCTGTGTATTATGCGTTAAGACATCAGTTTTGTCCAAAAAAGGAATTTTTGTAAGATCTTCCATGTTTATTAAGTCTGATGGAGAAAACTTAGCATTGTCGAATTTCTCTTTGTAGTAGGTTGTGTTCCCATAGGCAAAGTCCACCATAAATTTAAGACGTTCAAATTGGTAATCCATTAAGCGTTTTTCGCTCCACTTATCACTTTCTTTTAAAAATGAAAAGATCTTGATCATGGATGGATTTCTCACTGCCACCCCTATTTTATAGATTGCTTTATATAACATTATTCGAGTATGTCAAACCATTTATGTTTCACGGAATCCCAACCGTATTGTTCCACCTTTGTACGTGCGTTTTTACTTATTTCTTGGGCTTTTTTATTTGATGACATCAGCGATAATATGGCTTCTGTCATTTCGCTTGCTGCATCTTTAGTTACCAGGACACCATCCTTCTCGTTGTCGATTAAATACGGAATTCCACCTGCGTTTGTAGAGACAATAGGTAAACCCAAAGCCATAGCTTCCAACACACTTACCGGGGTATTGTCAAAATTGGTGGTATTGATAAAAATGTCGTAATTTTCAGATAATTTATGCCATTTTTCTCTTGAAAGCACTCCGGTTATAGTAACTGAGTCTTCCAGCTTTAAATCAGTTATCATTTCTTTTACTTTTAAAAGGGTTCCGTCTTTATCGGGTCCTACCATGCAAAGTTCGGCTTCAGAGTGCGATTTTTTCAATTCGTAAAGTACTTTTACAGCCATAGTTGGGTTGTAAATATCTGCAAAGGAACGGACATACAACAATTTTGGCGCAATGGTGTCTCGTTGTTTAAAGCTATAGTTTTCAATTTCCAAAACATTTGGAATCAATTCGGTCTGATACCCTTTTTTTTCGAAGGCTACTTTGAGATAGTTGGACGGACTTACGTTTTTATATGCATTGCAAAACAGGTCTCTACTTAAAGTTTTAGAACGGTTGATTCGCTCAGGTAAATTTCCGCCATGTAAGATTGGGACGTATTTTAGTCGAAATAATCTGCAGAGTTGGGCAGTTATATAAGCATAATAAAAATTGACTGTACTGTAGGTATCAATCAATACATATTGAACTGTATCCCTGTGTTTGACTATTGCCCGACACATATCCAATAGTCTCAAAAATTTATTTGTTTTAGAGGAGCTTTTGTAAATGGTATACTTCTCTTGCTCCAATAAATTACTCAAAGTATCCATAGTTGTGGTGTACTTCGTGTTTTTTAACAGGTCATTTCCGATGTATAGGATTTTGATCATTGCAACAAATTTAACGGAATAAATGAAATATAATGCCTGAGATTTGACTTTCTTTTTCGAAAATTCCTAGTTCGTTGATTTTATGCTTTTCTTGCTGCTACATATATACTAGATCCATGGTATTTTCCTAATAAGGCTTTCCATAACATCTCATAGAACTGTTTTTGTTTAAAGTTTAAGTAAGGTGTTTTTTTTATATATAAATATTCTACTTTATATCCAGCTTTTTCTAATACTGAATGAATGTTTTCTTTTGTGAAAAAGTTTAGATGAATTGGAGGTTCATCTTGATAAATGTGTTTGTTTTTTGTGATTCGGTAGTTTTTAATTTTGTTGAAATTAGGCACTGAAAACAGTAAAAGTCCATTAGGAACTGTGTTCTGATAAGAAAGCTCTAAGAACAACTTTATATCTTGGAGATGTTCAAGGACTTCCCATAGCATAATAATATCAACCCTACTATCAAGTTTACTCATATAACTGAAATCCGAGTTCACTACATTGAGTCCTAGGGAGGCAGCTTTTTTACAGGTTTCTTTGTCCAACTCTAAACCTAAATAATCTTTGATTTTCTTTTTTCTCAGGTAACTTCCAATAAGACCTATTCCACTTCCTATTTCTAAAACTTTTAATGAAGTGTTATTACAATAGATATCGATTAACCTTTTTCTATTAAAACCAATTCTAGGAAGAGTTTCCTTTTGCAGTTTGACAAACTCGTATTTTGTGTGTACATCATAATGCGTTTTTTTTGAACTATTGTATAAATTATTATACGTGTCTGACAATTCTTTTTGTGAAAACGTTTTTTGACAGAATACTAATTTGCAATGTTCACATTCGACAATTTCCAAACGTTCAACTTTTGGTTTGGTTTTATGATTACAATATTTACAATTAAAAAACATACGAATAGCGTTTATAGATTATTACTTCAACATATGGTTTTTTCAATAAGCAATTTTACTTTTGACTTCGGATTCAAATAGGTTTTATAGTATTTATAATTCTCTTCCATCATCATCGCTCTTAATTCATTATCATTTAAGAGTGTTTCAAGTTTATTTAAGAACTCTTCTTCAGAGGTATAGGAAAGATAGTGCGTTCCTTCGACCAGGTTACCGAGCAACATATATTCATCAATCGGGGTTGTCAAAATAGCGGATGCATTTGCAATATATTCCGCAAATTTCCAACCTATGGAACCTTCAAGTCCTTGGTTGGTAACTGTGATGGTTGCTTTTTTTAACAAATTAAGGTATTTTTTTTTATCGCTAAAAGATTTTGAAACAATAATATCTGAACAGATGCGCTTAGAATGAGGGTCTAAAAATATCCCGCCTGAAAATAAGTTGCTATAGTTTTTCTTTAGTTTTCTAATAATAGAAACTCTTTGATCGTTTAAGATTTTTCTCTCCTTTTTTTTCCAAGTTTCATCGTTTCGATCAGGATCCCAAAGCCTAGTGGAAAAAACAATACGGTTTTCCAATTTTGGTTGCGGTTTACGCTCAAACTTTTTATAGTAGCAGTTAGCAATACTGTCGTTCATATTTAAGATTGCACTTAGAAGCCAATGATATTTCAAAGAAAGCTTTATAAATTTTTTGTTTTTTAAAAATATATATTTTAGAAAATGGTTCTCGGCCATTACAGAATAATTCAAACCATAAGGAGACAGTTTCGGGAATTTTTCTGCATCGGTCTTTAACAGCATTCTTTTAAAATAAATATCTGCATCTTCATAGAGAGTTTTATCAAATTTGTTAGAGTCCTGTACATCGACATATGCCGTTTTGTCGTCAATAAGAATTTTGATAATGCCTCCATACATTTTTAAATTAGGGGCGTATTGATACTTTACCGAGATTTCTTTTTCTCTTTTCAATAATTCCAAACCGCAAAATAATTGATTGAAGTGCGCTAAAGCCGAGTTAAAAAATACATTAATTTGGATCATATAAACTGTCTATTAATATTTAATTGGATTGAGCGTTGTGAACACTCGAAATAATTTAAAAACCATCTTCATTATGAGAAATTCGAATCAAACTCAAGCCGTAAAAAACACTTGGCAAAGCAATTCGCATAGCCGAATGATTGATAGTTAAAAACCAAATCAAATAAAAAGCCAATACAAAACCTTTATTAAGGTTCGATTTGTATTGAATACCAACCAAAGGATAAAAGAGCAGCATAAAAAGAGAAATTACACCAATCAAACCATGTTCTTCAACTATTCTACCGACCTCGTTATGTGATGCTGCAGTAACATGCGTATCTGATTTCATTCTATAATATTTTCCATTTCCAACACCAATTCCAAAAAAGGGATGTTTTAAAAAGTTATCATATTGAGTGATTAGAATGTCAACTCTACCCGAAGAAATATCTTCTTTCTGTACACCACTTGCATTTTTACCGAGATAACGGTTCGTAATCATTCCCCCAGTAACATAGACAGTGTATAGCCAAACAGTAATGGCTATAAATAGAATAGCGATAATTGCTTTACCGATAAACAAAGAAGGTTTTTTTATAGTGAGTATATAAAATAATAAAAATGCCCCAAATGCAAAAACTCCTGTGATCAATCCTCCTCTGGAAAAAGTTAACAGTGCTCTGTAGAAAATATAGACCAATAACAGCCAATCCAACAGCAACAGACCTGTAAATTTCTTTTTTGCAATTATTAGGACCCCCAACGCAAAAAAGCCAATTCCTAGACTAGTTGAAACCTGGTTTGGACCAAATCCTCCGGAAGTTGCAAAATTTGCAGAACCTCTAAATACAACTTCTTTTAAATCTGGAGTACGAACGTATAAATAAACGAGCATGCTTAGAATCGGCAACACACTGAAATACATTGATTTGTAAATATCCTTCAATGAATATTCCTTTCCGTAAAAATAGATACCAGCAACTCCAAGTAAGATGGGTCCAGATAAATTGAATACGATGGACATTCGAATGGAAGCATCGGGCGGGACATCTGTAAAGGCAATACTAATGAGTAATAATAGAACATAAACAAAAAAAAACGGAGGAAACGTAGGTGTTTTACTTTCGCTAAGAATGCCGATAAAAAATAAAAGAGCAGAAACATACTTAATCATTTCCCACGAAACCAAAGAGCTTGTCATTCTAAAAAACACTTCAGCAGAAATAAAATATACCACCCAAAAGAGAACACGCTCTTTTTTGTTACTATTTAAGATGATGTCAGTAATAGCTGCAATAGTAATTATTAAAGTAATTATTTTGCCTACAAGGTTATTTAAGAATAAAATCCCCATGACCAAATGTAGTCCTAGTAAAATATAATATGATTGTCTGTTTTTTAAAGGCACTTTTTATAAATATTTATCAATTCCTTAATGTAATTTTCTGCACTATATTCTTTGCCAACGATCTCGAGTAATTTGGATCCCATTCTTTCTCTAGTTTCATCCGTAAAATCAATAAGGGTTTTCAATTGTTTGTAGAATTCTTGATTATTTTCTGGTGATACCCTTAAATTTGGGTGTAATCTTTTCGTTAGCTTATAACAATCCCCTACATCTGTTACCAGAACCGGTAATTTTGCGAGTCCATATTCAAGAAGTGCAATTGGTAATCCTTCCGATTTAGACGATAAAACACCGATAGTTGCCTGTTGTAATATTGAATTGATATCTAAACAGCCCCCATACAAAAATACGTTTTTTTCAAGTTGATTCGTACTAATAAATTCCTTGATTTTTGCCAAATATTCGATATCATGACCTTCTCCGACTAAATGTAAGGACCAATCACTATAGTTCTTATGTAATTTAGTAAACGCTTTCAATAAGTTTAAATGGTCTTTTTGCGGTCGTAGAGCGGCAAGACAAACAATTCTTTTACCCTCTATTCCTGACAAAATTGTTGTTTTTTCAAAGTTATCCAATTCCGCATAATTATTCACATGATTGACATAACTGCAGTGTAAATTGTTTTGCGCCCAAGTTTTTAGTATATTATTTATTGAAATGATACTTGAAAAAAAGGGTGATGCTATTTTTAAGGCCGTTTTTTTTCTGTTTTGTAGAAATTCACTTTTTCCATAATGATCATGCCAAATAATTTTTAACTTCGGATAAAGTATTTTTACACAAACCGCTAGAAAAAAAGAAGAAGAATGTGCGTGAATGATTTGAATTTGCTTTTTTTGAACAAATTTTTTCAAACGAACAATAGCCCGGAAATCTATACTTCCTGTTTTTTTTAAAAACAAATAGTTATCGTCAGAATCCAACCTTTTTTTTAAAGGCCCTTCTAATCTTGTTGCGCAAATAAAAGAATTGCAATACATTTCTTTCGCGAGCAGGTTGTAGGTGTTTACAGCCAAGGTTTCTGCACCGCCAAGGTCTAAAGAATCAATTAACTGTAACACGTTCGTTTTATTCATATCATTTCTTTGATATCGGCTTCAAATTTATCCAATGTGAACTGGTGCGACCAAAATGCGCCGTTTTCAACATGTTTGCTGTAAGTTTCAAAGTTATGAATATAATTGACAATTACTTCTTGTATTTCATCAATATCCGGATTGACAAGTGCTCCTCTTCTACCCTGATTTAGCATATAGGGCACACATGAAACTTTGGAGGATATTGGCAAACAAGACCAGAACATGGCTTCTGCAACCACTTTTGGCCATCCTTCTGATTTGGATATAAAAACTAAAAAATGACTTCTTTCAAAGGCGGATGTAACGACATCTTTAGGTTGGTTACCATGCAAGCTAATGAAATGTCCTAGTTCGTGTTTTTTTATATAAGCCTGAATACGCTGTTTTTCCGCTCCTTCTCCATAAATATCCAGAGAGGCAGCATATCCTTTGTTATGTAGTTGTTCTGCAATTTTGACACTTAAAATAGGTTGTTTTCCTTTGCTTAACGTGCCTACGAACAACAATTTTATTCCTTTATCAAAGTTAGTGGCGCTTATTTTCTTAATATCTTTTTTGTAATAAGAAGCAGTATAAAAGGGTACAATATTGCTGGATTGATTTTCCCATTCGCCATAAACGAGTACTTTACAATTTTTAGAAAGCAATGTGTTCGATAGTATCCATTTCTGAAAGCGATAACTAAGAGGTTGTTTGCTATTGGGGGCCCAATTTCCCGCATATTTTACAGTTTTAGGTTTATGTGGGAAAAACACTTGTGCAACACAACCCAACAAAGCTATATTTCCGGGACATCTTAAGTGAATATGATCCGCCCATTTCATAGTTAGCACAATTCTATAAAAAACAAGGGGCATTCGTAAGAGGGTCAACAATGTTGCTTTTATAGATAAAATATGAAAATCAGGAATTTTAACTAATTCTATGGTTTTGCAATCGTATTCCGTATCAATTTTCTCAGGTTTAAGCGAGCAGATGGGCGTAACGATTTTAACCTCAGAGGTGTATTTTAGCCATAAATTCATTTCACGCACGTAAGGCTCATATGCGTATATTGAGCCATTATCTTGTTTGTGTTTCGCTTGTGTAATGATTGCAAATTTCATGGTTAAAATAGGGCTTATAAAAGTATTAATAGATAATATCCATATAATAGGAAATATTTTCACCTATTATTTTTTCAACATTGAAACGTATAGATACATCTTTACGCGCTGCAATCCCAATGGCATCGGCATTCTCGTCTTTTAGTATTTTAATGGCACCATTCGCAATTTCATTGGGTTTAAAGGGATTTACCAAAATACCAGTTTGATTTTGAATAATTGCTTCCTTGCCAGGACCAATATTACTTGCGACCACCTTTTTACCCATTGCCAATGCTTCTAACCATGCTATAGGCATAGATTCCATATGAGAGGGGAAAACGCAAACATCCGTTTGCTCCATGAGTTTTGAAATATGCGCATGTGGTACAGGACCAACTATTATGATGGCATCTTCATCGGCTGGACTGATAAATAATTTCAAATAACTTATATATGAAGAACCATCAGGTTTTTTCCAATCCCTGCCAACTATTTTCAATTTAACAGAAGGAATCTGTTTTCTTATCAATGGAAATGCTTGAACCAATTGACGAACTCCTTTCTTTTCACATACGGTACCGACAAACAGCAACGTATTCCTTTCAACGAGACTTGTGTCAGATGGGCTGAAAATTTCTGTATCTACACTATTGTGAATGGTTTGATATGGAAAAATTAAATTCAGATGCTTTTGTGTTTGAGATCCTACATAATCACTCACAGCGATATATCCATCTGCTTTTTTAAAAGATTTTTTTTCTTGAAAGCCTTTCCAAAGAGATGGTTTTTTATCTAATTCTATAGCAAAAAAGTGATGACCTCCATGCAAGCGTATGATTTTCTTATAAGATGTTCTTTTAGGGAAAAAGGCAAAATTAAGTTCGCTACCTTCCACAATATCCACCTTTTCACTTTCGGCAATTTTATTAATTTTTCTCAGTGTACGCTTTGTGTGATCGTAAAATTTACCGATTTTCCAGGTAGACCTCGCTAGTCGGTACACCTGTACTCCGTTATCATTTTCAAAACTGTCTTCTGGCATATTGTTGATGCCCACAACCGAAATAGAATGACCTCTTTTTACTAATTGTCGTCCTAAAAAGGCTACAACAGAGCCAATGCCTCCACCGTTGAGACCTGTTTTCGGATATTCACTTGTTAGGTATACTATATGCATTAATTCGTTTTACTTAGCAAGTTAGCAATATCTTTCGAGGCATTCAATCGATTGGTTGAAATTATATTTAGCCATTTTTGACTATCAGAGATAATTTCAGTGCTTTTTTCTAGATCTATAGCTCTTTGAATGACCTCAGATATTTTTGTTCTGCTATTCAGCCAGTAAACCGGCTTTAAATCATCCAAGCTTCGAAAATGTTGAAACTTATAGATCGTTTCAATTGACCAATGTTCTGAAACTACTGGGTTGTAATTTAAATAGATTGCTGGTTTTTTATACATTGCAAAGTCATGTGCCATTGTAGATCCGACGTTAATTACCGCATCGGAATGAAAAACAGTATTTACCAAAAGTTTTACATCCTTAAAGGAGGGGTATATAAGAGTCCAATTTTCAGATTTATCAAAATTCCACAAGGGATCCACTTTTTTTATAATATCCGGATATTTATCAACTACCTTTTCAAATCTCTTTGAAATATCTACAGGACATCTTCTCAGTAAAATTTGAGGCTTTTCATCTTCTCTCATATGAGAAATTTCTTCAGCAATATGGTCTAAATATATTGGATCGAACGGGGATGTTTTTTCGTCATCACCGGAAAAACAAATGGTTTTTTTCGTTGTATCTAATCCATAATTGTTAAAAAACACTTCCTTGGATTCTAGCAATTCTTCTTGAAGATAAAATTCAAATTGAGGAGTTCCTGTGACATGGAGATTTTTTCTAGAAACTTCAGGGTAATATAGAAGCATCTCATCAAGCATATGTTTAGACCACAACAAATAATTATCTGTTCTGACAGACATTCTAGCTTTTGGAAGATTGTCCCATGAAAACACAGCTCCATATGTTCGGATGTGTAATCCTTTAGCAGCACTAATTAGAGGAATGGCTCGTATTGATCTTTGATGGGTATTTATAATAGTATCTACTTTTATATTTTTTAATAATTCTTTACAGTCGTCATGTGATTTAAATAGTTCCCTCTCATATAAATTTTCCAATCTAAGTATTTTATTGTACCTGTTCACAAAAATGAATTGACATAATTCAATGCATGAATAGAATAAAAAATTTACGCCCGATTTATTCGGATTCCAATTTGTAAGTAACGAAGGGTTTTTAGTTTGTTTTTTGTTTTGTTTTAAACGCGCCAAATGAATAAGCTCTCTTAAAAACTTTTGTTTGATCGTTTCCTTATATTCGGGTAATTTGTATGTTTTGAAGGACTTCCCATGAATACTTTCTATGTCTTTAATAGCCCCATCAGAAACGGAATGGATTAAAATCACCGTACTGTTTTTTTTAAGGTGTTGCGTAAATTTTGAATACAAGTAATTTTTGATTCCTACACCATCAGGGATGATCACAGCAATTTTCTTTTTATCTGACATTTCTCCTTTATGTTTAATAAATTAAGATTGTTGTTGGAAAATTCATTTTATTCTCTTAATTTTTTTGTTATAGTTTCACTCAAATGTTTCTCCGAAATATATGCTTTTAATCTTGCAGCATTACTAAGTTTAAGTTTGTCCTTTTTCCACAATGCATACAATTTAACCAAGAGTTCATATATTTTGTCCTCGTCATCTACTCTCGAAGAGAATTCGTAATCCTCCCCAAGAATTCTAAGAGTTTCTGATTTTTTTGGTGTAAGAGCTAAAATTTGTTTTTCTTGATAAATTAAATCGGCTAATTTACCTGGCATAAATGGACTTGTATCTGCAATGGCTTCTATTATTATTGAGACATCAGCTTGTTTTGTCAATGCAATACTTTTTTTGTAGCTAACTCTATGCGAAATAATTTTTACATTATCTGAGTTGAGATGCATATCTACATAGTGTTTCTGTTCTTTCTTAATGAATCCTAGAATATTCAAAACGCTATTTTTTTTAATCTCTGAATCGGATTCAATAAATCGCTTATAGGCACGTAATAAATATTCAATTTTTCTATATTTCATTAAATTTCCGGCATGAACGAGATTAAATCTATTTAACTGAAAGTTAACCAGATTATCGTCGTCCTCCGATGGTGTATGGCTCAGTTCCATCCCTACATGCGGCAAAACAAAACCTTTGTCCTTTATAAGCGGAAAATAACTCGACATTTCATCCATTAATAGTTTTGAAGGAAAGGTTACGAAACTAGCTTTTGAAATGATTTCTTTGGTATGACGTTCCTGGATTTTATAGATTATATTTGATTTTTCTCTATAGGGTTCAGGATATAATGTCATAGGATAAGGATCGTGAAAGTTTGCTATCCAAGGAATATGGGTCTTTATTTCTTTCATAGCGTAATGAGGGATGAAACCAGCTCCACTTCCAAGTGTAATAATCAAATCAAAACTTTCATTCTCCAAGGTCTTGTTTATAATTTCTATCCAATCATCTATACAGTTTTTAAAGGAATTAGAATATCCACGTAGATATGATGGAATTGCTTTGATTTTAGGGATCCTTTGCAATAAATTTTGCTTTTTAGGTGCATAAGTAACAGGGATTAAATTTACTGTTGAAAACCATGTTATTTGTTCTAAGGGTATTGAATCCTCATAAAGACATGTTATGTCAAAATTATTATTTTCCAAAGATTTTATAAATGTGGAACTTACAATACCTGATGAAGTTTTATTGATTCGTAAACTTTCACATAATATTAGCGTCTTCATTATTCTTTCATTAAAATATTAATTATTTTCTCGCTAGTTTTGCCATCTCCATAAGGATTAAAACTGGATACCATTTGGTTATAGAATTCTTTGTTTTCTAATAAAGCAACGCTATTTTTGACTATCGAATCATATGCTGAACCTGTCAATTTTACCACCCGAAGATCCACAGCTTCCATTCTTTCAGTCAAATCCCTGGTAACCAAAACTGGTTTTTTTAATGTGGGAGCTTCTTCTTGAATACCCCCACTATCAGTTATGATAAAATGACATTCATTCATTATCCATATAAAAGCTTCATAATCCAATGGTTCTGATAAATAAATATTTTCATTCGCCTTTAGATGGTCGTAGGCTATGTCTTTTATTTTCGGATTCAAATGTACAGGAAATACAATTTGAACGTCTTCACGATTGGCAAGGGTATTGAGCGCTTTACATAATGAAATGAAATTATCTCCAAAATTTTCCCTTCTGTGTCCCGTAACTAAAATTGTTCTTTTATTAGGAACTAAATATTTTTTAAGCTTAACAATTTGATCCTTTTGTTGGTTTATATTTTGGAGACCTAGTAGTAAGGCATCAATGACCGTATTTCCAGTATTGTAAACGTTTTCAGAACGCACGCCCTCATTTTTAATTAGGTTTTCAATAGCTCCAATAGTTGGCGCAAAATGATAATCTGCTAGTCTAGCTGTGAGTTGTCTATTAATTTCTTCTGGAAACGGTGCGTGTTTATTATAAGTTCTCAATCCGGCTTCTACATGAGCAACTTTTATATTTCTATGAAATGCTGCTAACGCTGCCATACTGCTTGTTGTGGTATCGCCATGAACCAAAACTACATCCGGATTAAAATCTAATAAAACATCATCAACGGCATCTAATATTCGACTCGCCAATTTATTTAATGATTGGTTCTTTTGCATGAGATCGAGGTCGTAATCAGCAGTAAGTTTGAAAAAGTGTAATACTTGATCTAGCATTTCTCTATGTTGTGCTGTTACGCATAATTTGGTATTCAACAAAGTATTCTCCTTAAGTTTAAGAACCAATGGAGCCATTTTTATAGCCTCTGGTCTCGTTCCAAAAATTACTAGTATATTTTTCAAATGTTATTTAATTTATCTTTTATCATTCTTAAAATCTATAAATTTCTTTTGATTCAAAATTTCCCAAATAGAAGGATTACCAGTTAAAGAATTCATAAACAGTTGTGTTGAATTTCCATTACCAAAATTATCAGTTATTTCTTGGAATTCAATGTTTTTACACTTTTTAATTCCTGTATCTATCGAAGTACTACTGTAATCTACATTTATTATATGAGCTAAGTTCGATCTGTTATTTTGCCTTGAACCAATATTTACAGTTGGTACTCCGTAATAGGGTGCTTCCCGAATACCTGCACTTGAATTCCCAATGATATAGGTTGCACTTTTTAATAAGCTTAAAAAATATTCGAATCGAAGAGATGGAAAAACTTTAAATCGTTTGTTGTTTTTAAATCGTTCGAATTCGTTAAATATAGATTTACTTCCCATGTCATTATTGGGATAAATCACTACATAATTGTCTTTGTTAGATTTTAAAAGTAAAGCGTCTACGAATTGTTTGGCGTATTTAGCCATATCGTTAAATTCAGTAGTTACAGGGTGGAACATCACAATTGCAAAAGAATCAAAATCAATTTCATAATATCTTTTTACAAGTGATAGGTCTGGTAAATTATCTGAAAACATGATGTCAATATCAGGTGAACCTATGGTATATATACTGGATTCTAATTCTCCCATTTGAATCAATCTGTTTTTAGCTGCTTCATTAGATACATAATGAATATGGCTCATCTTTGAAACTGAGTGTCTGATTAATTCATCTATAGTGCCAGAAACTTCTCCCCCTTCGATATGTGCAACTCGAATATTGTTAAGAGAACCACAAATGGCTCCCGCCAAGGCTTCAACGCGATCTCCGTGAACTACAATTAAATGCGGTGCTAAGTTTTTTATATAGGAAGAAAATCCATGAATGGTTTTTGACAGAGTCAAATCCATAGTGTTTTCTTCAGTATGATTTGAATAGGTATAAATATTGCTAAAACCACATTTTTCAATTTCAATTAAAGTTTTACCATATTTATCCATCAAATGAATGCCAGTGACAAACACATGAACATCATATGAATTTGATTTTTCTAAGACAGTGATTAAGGGTTTAATTTTGCCAAAATCAGCTCTTGTACCAGATAAAAAAACTATTTTCTTATTCAATGTTCTCCCATTTTAATTGCACATCATTCTCAAGATCACTCGTAGCTTTTTTTCCTAGGATTTCATTAAATTTTTCAGCTAATATTTCACCAGTTCCAGGTCGTTTTACCCAGATATTATCTTTTGAATAAACATCTCCTTTCCTAATCTTTTTAATGGTACAGACCGTTGCAAAAGCAAAATCAATGGTAACTTGCTCTTCAGTAGCCGCTTTTTTAACGCCTCCTCCCATTTTCCACATCAAAGCTGACGCTTCTACCAATTCTTTGCAGTTTTTCTCGTCCATGGAACAAATTATATCGGGGCCAGTTCTATCCATATAATCGGTATAGTGCCGTTCTAAAATACTAGCACCTAAAGCAACGGCTCCAAGACAGGCATAATTACCGACAGTATGATCTGAAAGTCCATATACACGATTTGGGAAAGCTTTGTTCATTTTAACCATAGCTCCAAGTCGAACCAATTCAGGGGGTGTTGGATATAAATTGGTGGTGTGAAGAATTGCTATAGGGACGTTCTGTTTATCAAATATCTTTAATGCTTTAGAAATACTTTCGATTGTATTCATTCCAGTACTTAAAATAACAGGTTTTCCAAACGAAGCGATATGTTCCAATAAAGGATAATTATTACACTCTCCTGATCCAATTTTATAAGCCGGAACATTCATTTTTTCCAATCTATTCGCCGCTGCTCGCGAAAACGGAGTAGAAATAAAAATCATACCTTTTGATTCAACATAAGCTTTTAATTGTATTTCTTCCGACTCATTTAAAGAGCAATTGTCCATAATTTCGTAAATTGACAGATCTGAATTCCCGGGAATTACCGACTTTGCGGCACCACTCATTTCATCTGAAACAATGTGGGTTTGATGTTTGATTATTTCTACACCCGTTTTAGCAGCAGAATCTACCATTTCAAATGCAACTTTTAAACTACCTCCATGATTTATTCCTAATTCAGCAATAACTAAAGGTGGATATTCTGGACCGATTTTTCTTCCAGAAATTTCAAAAACTGGTTTGTTCATTTGTATAGGTTTTTAAATAATATTCTGCCAATAATAAATCTTCTTTATTATCAATATCTACATTTCCGAACGGATGATTTACTACGAATGGGTAATTTAATTCAGCCGTTATTTGTCCGTTAGAAATAATATGTGATTTCGTAATGTATAATAGCCCATTCTCAAAGTATAAGGGTTCTAAATCCTGACTTCGTTGCCCAGGCTCATAGTTATAAGGTACAAATTTTTGATTTTCTATTTTTCCCAATTTATGCGCATTTCTGGATACTGTCATCAAGCTGTCGTAATCGCCATCTTTATAAATGGCATATGCTTCTTTTAACAGGTACAATGGCCGTAACGGGTTCGTTGGCTGTAATAAGATAATGTTATCATAAGCTTCCTTTAGTTCCGAAATCACATGCTTTAATGCGGATACGGTAGTTGCATAATCACCCGAAATATCAGCTGGCCTATCCAAAACTTTAACTCCAAATTTTAGCCCCTCTTCCTTTATTGCCTGACAATCTGTAGAGATAATAATTTCGGATACAATTGCTGAATTTTTTCTTGCATATCCAATACTGTGCTCCAAAAGTGTCTTCCCATTTAACTTTCTTAAGTTTTTGTCAGGTAATCTCTTAGAATTCCCTCTAGCTGGTATTATAACTAAATTTTTCATAGTTCCGATTTATTTATGAAATTTGATAGCATTAAAAGTAATCATGCGAAAAACACGTGTTTATTTTAAAATAAATTCTCCTCGGTTCGTAATTTTAAAACTGATGATAGAAACAAAATATTTTATCAACCATTTGTAAAACAACAAACTGTTTATTCGATTTTTTAAACAAAATTTCAGTGTTTCAAGCTCATTCGATTTCAATATTTTGTAATTTTTTAACAACTGAATATAAACAAATAAAATTATATCGCTGTCAATATCAACAGACTGTAATTTTAGTATTCTTGCTTTTAAATTTTCATGGATAGTAAAAGCTACATCTGTAGAATAATCATTCGTAATGGTGGCTTCATGTTGTCTATAATTACAAAGATACGCGTCTATAAAATTAATTCTAATTGCTCTATCCATTAAAATCCTAATATGAAAATCTCTATCTTGACCTTTTAATAAATTTTCCGAAAACAGGTCCTTGCCTTTCAAATAAGATTTTTTCCACATTGGATCCCATGTAAACCAACTAATTTTCAGACAGATGAAATCTTCCAGAAGGCGATTGCTATCAAAAGTTCTACTTTCCTTTTTTAAAAAAGCCCCATCACTTCCTATAAAATTTGTTTTGGATATAACACAATCAACGTCTTTTGAAAATGAAGCAACCTTAATCTTTAAAAAATCTGGATGCATAATATCATCGCTGTCAAACCAATTAATGTATTCGCCTTTGCTTATTGAAAACCCATAATTTCGACATGAATTAGCACCTTTTGGCTTATCTTTAGGTCTTTCAAATACTTTAAATCTATTGTCTGTTTCTGCATAACTATTTAATACATTTAAAGTGTTGTCAAAAGAACCATCATCTACAAGTATACATTCCCATAAAGGATAAGTTTGTGCAATGATTGAGTCCAATGTTTCATGGATCAAATGCGCACGGTTAAATGTAGGAATTATTATAGAAACCAATTTGTTATCCATTTTTTCTAATATTTACAGCTTTTTTAAATACAGAATAGGTTTCGTCCGAGATTTTTTTTGGATGCCAGCGATTCATATAATCTTGGTTCCTGTTATCTGTAAATTCCTTAGTCAATGACTGAGACATTGCTTTCTGCAGGGAAACTTCATTGCCAGGAATGTAGGAAAACACATCTAAACCTTCCAATATTTCAATTAGATTTCCAAATTTAGGTACGACTATTTTTTTTTTAAATGTAAGACCTAAAAACAAATCACCTGAATTAAGTTGATCCATACGGGCTATCACCAAGGTATCGGCTAGAAGTAAATATTTCTGTACTTCGTCCTGATCAATAAACGAGGCATCGTAAAATACGATATTATAAATAGTACCCATGATTTTTTTATACAATCTATCATAATATCCGTTCAATGTGTAACTTCTAATTAAAAAAGGAATTTCAAATCTAAATCCAGGTTTTCTCGAGATGAAAAGTTTTTTGTTCTTAAGCTTAATCTTTTGAAAGGCTCCAAACAAAAGTTTGAATTCTTTCTTGTTTCTAAGCGCTCCGAAACTCAAAAGAACTTTACTTTTTTCGCTGATACCAAAAAATTCTCTTGCTTCTTTTTTCGTGATATCATTTTTTTTCAGAAGGTATAATGGATGTTCGACACAGGTATGGATACAATTGTTATTAGGATATCTTATTTTAAAATCTTTCATAGAAAACATACCTAAATGAATGACCACATCAGCATTGGCTGCAATAAAATCATACAGTTTGATAAGGTTTTTAGCTTTTTTATTATGTGGATATATATTATGACGTGTATAAACTATAGGATACTTTTTCTTCCAGGATAAGATTTTTTGCCTTAATTCATTTAATTGTACTACTGTAGGTTCTTCCCATTTAAAAAAAGCTTCTGGCCAGTGAATATTTATTATATCTATTTTTTTCTTCTCAATAACTTGATTAGTATCGAAGATAAATGTCCCCTTGAAATAATTTTCTATCTCATCAAGGAAATTGTTTCCGGGTCTTTCAAAAGGGAAATAAACATTCATTTTTTTAGGCTGATTTATTAAATACCTTACAAAAAAGCGAAAGAATCTACGATCAAAAAAAATTAATTTTCTTAACCAGTTGAAGATTACTCAAAATTTAATTGTGCAAGTTCTTTTACTTTACTAATATTTTTATTAACTCTTGATTTGTATTCATCAAGTCTTAAAACAAATTCCTTAATTACTACGCTTAATTTATGTAGTTCTGTAAACTTAACTAAGCTATATGCCACATCAATTTCAAAATGTTTTTGCAATCCTGTGAATTTTTCTTCATAAGATATCCCTATCATTGGTTTGAGCAAGGAGTATCCTGAAATACCAAAATGCATCCTTCCTGAAATGATAAAATCTACAAAATCTAAATAGGGCTTTAACTCCACGCCGTTGACAATATTTGGTTCGAAATACACATTCGTCTTCGTTTTTAAAACATCATAGATTTTTTTTGAAACTTCCCTATCTGATAAATCTTCACAATGAGGTCTTATGTCATGGTATAAAAAGACAAAAGACATCTCGTTTTGTTTGTTAGATTCTAACAAACTAGACACAAAAGTGTCACAATAATTCTCTAAACCTACCTTATTTGCTTGATAGGCATTTGGACAAACCCCAACAATATTTCTTTTCATTTCTTTCTGCTCGGATGTCCAGTTTTTATAGTTATCACTAACAAAATCCTTTTGGTAATTACATAAAAAGGCTAAATCTGCTACTAACTGAATATTCTCTTTAGGAACAATTTTATTAGCCCTCGTGTAGGAATCAATTTCTCTGAGTTTGAAAATAGTATTTGGGGTGAGTTCTGAAATTTTATCTTTTATATTTGATGAGGTGTTTTCCGTGAGACTAAAACCCAACACTCTAGTTCTAAGCCCTTTCCTGTTAGCTTCTTTTAAAATATTTAGTTTGTGAATTGGATACACTTCCCCATAAGAGCCTGTTAAATTATCAGCGCCAACTAGGACAACATCAGAATAAAATTTAAAATTTAATCTATCACTCCATGAGTGATATCTAATATTATCGTATTTTGATAATATGTCATCTCTCTGTACAGTTCTTTGACTGTAAATAGTAATAGGTCTGTCTTTGTTTTGTTCTACAAAGGAAACAATCATAAGGTCGTCTCCAAAGCTACCATCAAGAGGTGCAGGAGCCATTAATAAAATAGTATCTCTCTGATTAAAATGGTCAAGGTAATACATCCCATATTTAAGTAGCGAGAATACATTTCTTAATTTAGACTTTAGTGTTTTTTTAAGTTGCATATAGCTCAGTTTATTTTACTTAAACTCCCATTCACAATGAGAGTACATGATATTATAGGTTTTATTTATCGTCTTTTTAAACAAATCAATTTTTGCTGGAATTACTTCTATATTTACAATACTTTCAAGATAATCAACTATTTCGTTACCGTCGACAAGTGCGAAAGTTAAATTATATATTCCGTTGAATACATTGAGGTGGGGAATGGTCAATTTTACAGATAATTCTGATTTTCTCGGAATGTTAATACCAAATTCTTTGGTTCTCCAAGCTACCAGTCTCACACCTTCAATCGAATCCATTCTAACGTTAATCCCTGAATCTTTAAGGATATCCATATGGTAACAATTTACTATAACTCCAATATCTTCTCCCATTCTAAAGGAAGTTTTCATCTGTTCCGTTTTCGGATCTATTAAATGAACAGATTTAATAAATGATTTAAATTCATGTTTAAATGTGTTCTTGTCACGTAACACCTCGTTAACTTTATTTCCATCCTTTAAATATTCTTCTATAATTGTCTTTGTATGACCCATGGCGCTGATTCTTCCATTTTTCATAATAATAGCTCGGTTGCATAAATTTTGAACAGCCGCCATATTATGACTCACAAATAACACCGTCCTTCCTCCTTCACTGGAAATATCCTGCATTTTTCCAATCGCCTTCTTTTGAAATTCAGCGTCACCAACTGCCAACACTTCATCAACAATCAAAATATCGGGTTCCAAAAATGCGGCAACAGCAAACGCCAATCGCACCTTCATTCCAGAAGAATACCGTTTCACAGGGGTATCTATATAACGCTCACATCCCGAAAAAGCAACAATTTCATCTAGTTTACTCGTTATCTCTTTTTTAGTCATTCCTAGAATGGCGCCATTTAAAAAAACATTCTCCTTCCCTGTCATTTCAGGGTGAAAACCCGTCCCAACTTCTAACAATGAAGCGATCCGGCCATTGGCTTTGATATTACCGGTTGTTGGACCAGTAACCTTAGATAATATTTTTAACAAAGTAGATTTTCCCGCACCATTCTTTCCTATAATCCCAAGTACTTCCCCTCGTTTAACTTCAAAATTGATATCTTTTAATGCCCAAACATATTCCGAGGTTCCTTTAGAGGCTCTGTCGTTGGACTCTCCGATTTTCAAATAAGGATCTTGCTTACCACGTACTGCAGACCACCACCTGTTTAAATCATGACTAATAGTACCCGTACCTAAAGTTCCCAAACGGTATTGTTTGGATAGGTTTTCAACTTTTAATATAACGTCCTGCTCCTTCATTAGATTGTATCTATAAACGTTTTTTCTGTTTTATTAAAAATGGTTATTCCAAGTAAAAGAACAAAAATAGATACCAAAACGGTATATACAATTCCGAATTCGGATACGGTACCTTCACCCAACAATAAAAAACGTCCGGCCTCAATTATATAGGCCATTGGATTATAAGCTACTGCCCATTCAAAGCCTTTTTCCTGAAATAGAGATAAAGGCAAGACAACCAAAGAAATGTACATCAATAACTGCACGCCAAAACTCACCAAAAACGTTAAATCTCTATATTTAGTAACCATCGATGAAATAATCATTCCCAATCCTAAACCTAGCATGCCCATAAACACTATCAATACCGGCAACAATACAATTGATGAATTAGGCATTAATTCATGTCCATTAAAAATAAAATAAATATAGAAGACAACAAAAATCAAGAGCTGAATTCCGAATTTCAATAAGTTGGAAACTACAATTGACATCGGCATGATAATTCTAGGAAAGTACACCTTTCCAAAAATTGCCTCGTTCTTTTTAAACGTATCCGACGTCCCAACCAAACACTCCTTAAAATAATTCCAAATGGTGATACCTGCTAAATTGAATAAGAACGGTGGAATTCCCCCAGTTTTAATACCTGCGACATTATTAAAAACTAAAGTAAAAATAATAGAAGTAAATAAAGGCTGAATTAAATACCATAACGGCCCTAAAATCGTTTGCTTATATAAGGTAATAACATCACGCTTTACAAACAAAAGTAGTAAATCACGGTATTGCCAAACTTCTTTAAAATTGAAATCAATCAATTTTGTTTTTGGAGAAATTTCAGTAAGCCATTTTTCTTGTTTCATACTACTAGCCCCCTCACATTACAAAATGGTTAAACTCAACTAGATTTTTAAAACGGGGTATTTCTTTAAAAATCTTGTCATGACAAATATATAAAAATATACGAACTATCTTGCATCAAAGGCAAATAGAATCCACTTCATTTAGGCAAGTAAAAAACTCTGAACACCTAGCTCATAACTACCCAATCCAAACCCGAGAATTACTCCTTTCGCATTGGCAGATAAATAGGACTTATGTCTAAACTCCTCACGGGCATGTGTATTCGAAATATGCACCTCAATCACGGGAGTTTCAATACCTTTAATAGCATCACCTATGGCAACTGAGGTATGGGTGTATGCACCAGCATTCATTACAATACCGTCATAAGAAAAACCAACTTCGTGCAACTTATCAACCAACTCACCTTCGTGGTTCGATTGAAAATATTCCAATTCCACCGTTGGAAATTTAGCCTTCAAAGTTTCGAAATAGTCTTCAAAAGTAGCAGAGCCATAAATTGCAGGCTCTCTCTTTCCTAACAAATTCAAATTCGGACCGTTGATAATGATGATTTTCATAAGATTGTTTTTCATGTACAAAGACAAAAATAAGAATGTTCTCCAATAATCAACCGTTTTTTCAATATAATTGAAGCAACTACTCCAAAACCTTTCAATATATTTACAAAATGAAATGGACGGCACTACTCAATGACTACACCCAATACCTTCAAATTGAAAGAGGATTGTCCGCAAACACCATAGATAGTTATCGAAGAGACGTTACCAAGCTAATCAAATACCTGCAAGAAAACAACATAAACATAAGCCCCGAAAACATTGACAAAGACACTTTATTACAATTCATCTATGAAGTTGCAAAAAAAAGCAATCCTAAATCACAGGCGCGACTGATATCGGGACTGCGCAATTTTTTTGATTACCTCGTTTTTGAAAAATACCGCGACAACAACCCTACCGAGCTTATTGAAACTCCGAAAACCGGTCGAAAACTTCCCGACACACTTTCTCTTGAAGAAATAGATCAGTTGATATCGGCTATTGATTTAAGCCACCCACAAGGAGAGCGCAATAAAACCATCCTAGAAACCTTATACAGTTGCGGATTACGTGTAAGTGAACTCATCACCTTACAAATGTCAGATTTGTTTTTCGAGGAAGGATTTATTCGGGTCATTGGTAAAGGTGACAAACAACGTTTTGTCCCTGTCAATTACGAAACGCAACAATATATTGAAACCTATATAGAATATATACGTAGTCACGACCCTGTTCAAAAAGGTTTTGAAGACACACTTTTTCTCAATCGTAGAGGAAAACAGCTCACCCGAAATATGATTTTTACCATAATCAAAAACTTGGCAATCGAAGCGGGTATTAAAAAGAAAATAAGTCCGCATACCTTTCGGCATTCTTTTGCAACACATTTGCTAGAACGCGGTGCCGATTTACGTGCCATACAGCAGATGTTAGGCCATGAAAGTATCACAACTACGGAAATCTACATGCATTTGGATAAATCGCATCTAAAAAAGGTTGTAGAGCAGTTTCATCCACGTCGTTAAGAGAGGAGTGTAAAGTTTTTTATCATTATGAATACTATACGTCATTATTTTATTATGAACCTTATTTTCAAGAGTCATTGCGAGGTACGAAGCAATCTCACAGAACTAAGGTTCAAATGATAATTATAGCTTAGTCATTTAAATTGTACATTAGATTGAACAAATAGAGTTTTTAATAAATAAAACGATTTGAGGTTGCTTCACACAACAGCAAAAAAAACTCCCTCAACCAAAGTCAAAGGAGTTTTTTAAAAAGATTGTATTTAGAGACTAAGCGTTAAATAAAGGTCTTCCGCTCATCAATTCATTTACTTTTCCGGCAACAGCTGCTAATGTGGTCTCATCCTCAAAATTCATGATTACCTCGTCAATTAGGTCAACAACAGCAGGCATTTCATCTTCTTTTAATCCACGCGTGGTAACAGCAGCAGCACCAATACGGATTCCTGAAGTTACAAATGGTGATTTATCATCAAAAGGAACCATGTTCTTATTTACAGTAATATCTGCTTTCACCAATGCTTGTTCTGCATCTTTACCTGATAAGTTTTTATTTCTTAGGTCGATCAACATACAGTGGTTGTCTGTACCACCAGAAATCAATTTATATCCTTTCGCTACAAAAGCAGCAGCCAAGGCCGCAGCATTCTTTTTAACCTGAATTTGGTAATGTAAGAAATTATCTGTCAAAGCCTCTCCAAAAGCAATTGCTTTAGCAGCAATAACATGCTCTAAAGGACCTCCCTGCATTCCTGGAAATACTGCTCCATTTAAAAGACCAGACATTTTACGTAAGTTTCCGTTCTTTAATCGAATACCCATTTTATTTTCAAAATCTTGTCCCATCATAATCATACCACCTCTAGGACCTCTTAGGGTTTTATGTGTAGTAGTGGTCACAAAATGACAATGCGGCATTGGGTCATTCAGTAGACCTTTAGCAATCATACCTGCTGGATGAGAAATATCAGCCAACAAATAAGCACCAACGCTATCTGCAATCTCACGGAAACGTTTAAAATCAATATCTCTTGAATAAGAAGAAGCACCTGCAATGATAATTTGAGGTTGCTCTTTGGTCGCCACTTCTTGAATCTTATCGTAATTCAAAACGCCCGTTTCCTCTTCAACACCATAGAAAGATGCTTGGTATGTTTTACCAGAAAAGTTTACTGGAGAACCATGTGTTAAATGTCCACCATGAGAAAGGTCAAATCCTAAAATCTTATCACCAGGTTTTAACACAGCCAAATAAACCGCTGCATTGGCTTGAGAACCAGAATGGGGTTGCACATTCACATATTCTGCACCAAAAAGCTCTTTTGCTCTATCAATAGCAATTTGTTCTACAACATCAACAACTTCACATCCTCCGTAATAACGTTTACCAGGATAACCTTCAGCGTATTTGTTGGTCAACACAGATCCCTGTGCTTCCATAACTTGCTCACTTACAAAGTTTTCAGAAGCGATGAGTTCCAATCCTTCGAACTGTCTTTCTTTTTCGTCTTGAATTAAATCGAATATGATTTGATCACGTTGCATGCTATTGTTTTTTTAGCGGTTATTATTAAAAGTGCAAAATTACAACTTTACTTTAAATTTTAAAGCCTAATCATAAATTATTAATCTCTATACTTTTCGAATTGTTTATTCTGCACGCTTTCCATGCGCATCGACCTGTTTTGCTGAACCAATGTATTGGTTAACATCCCTCAAAATGAACAATAGTTACCCCTTCCAAATAGCACCAATATATGGAGATAATTATGTTTAGCTATCTTTGGAATTCGCATTTTGGCATGATATCTGCAACTTGCAATCTAAAATTTGACTATGGTAAAAAAAATACTCTTCTTTTTCTTCATTGTACTATCTTATCAAGCAACTGGACAAAATGATTTAGAAAAAGCCAAACAAAACGTAGCGAAATCGAAAACGAACACTAGTAGCAGTAGCTACAATGACACCTATAACAAACACCGGAATCAAAATGAGGATTACAAGGAAGATTCGGCTAGTTTTTTTGAGAATGTCTTTTTTGAAGTTGCATACGCGTTGACAATAGGTTTGGTACAAGTTACATTCATTGACACCCCTCCGGAGCGTGAATCTTTGCATGCTTCAACAAACATTAGTGAATTCCCTTACGTTATTGACTCTATTGGAGGCTTCAATCCATATTATGAATCAAAAAAAGCACGTTGGCACATCACGGACCGATACTTAATGAATAGCGACCTGCAAGGAAACTATTTTAGAACAGAATTACAGTTTGCCAAACGTTTCAGTTTGATGGGAGACATTACAAAACTTGTAGAGCAAAATCCAAATGTGCCCAACACAGAATACACCCAATACACAATGATGGCAAACTATTACCGACTTCGTGGTAGAAGATGGAGTATTTGGTACGGAATCGGAGCCCGTTATATAGGAGAAGGTATTGATAAATTTGGGTTTGCCTATAATTTTGGAACACGTATTTACGTGACAAAACCGCTGAGCCTAGAAACATCATTTATAGGTTCTGATGTAAACGGAAGCGCTGTACATCATTTTAACAGTCATGTAAAATGGCATTTAAATCGATTTTATATCTCAGCCGGATATGATAAACACAAAATATCTTCATCAGATTTCCACATGTTTGGAACAGGGATAGGAATCTATTTTTGAATGGGACCTACATAGAACCAACAGTTGTTTTCTTTTCTGAAAAATGAATTTTCTTGGATTACTTGGACTCCCCCATTCTCATAAAAATATGCTTTGAACATTACACTGCCTTCGACATCTTCCTGTCGACCGTTTTTACAATGTAAAACTTCCAACCGAAGCCACTGTACTGATTTTGCCCAAGCACTAATTTCATGTTTCTCCCTTGGTTTTCTCGTAGTCTTATGATGCGTTGCAATTAAAAAGTTTCCGTTCGCTCTCGTAAAAGCCGTATATCTTGAACGCATCAACTGTTCGGCAGTTACGGCGTTCTCATGAGCCCTGTAAACCCTACCACAACAACTGCTGTAGGTCTGTAAACTACCACAATCACAAACCTTATCATTGATCATCTTGATTGTCGTTTTGCTGTTCGTTTTGTTTACTAACAAGTGCCTTCAAGCGCAAAGCACGCAGTCTTTTTTCCTCGCGTACCTTGTTTAGTTTTCGTTGCATAAGCTTTGTATGCTTTGCTTTATTTTTAGTGTTTTTTTCTTTCCCTTTCTTAGGCATCTTAAAACTGTTTATTACCCAAAAGATTACCTGAAAGTTGTAATAATAACAACTCAGCGTTTTTTGCACTGTATTTCGCCAAACTTAAGGTGAGTTCAGCATTGATAAGGTTTACTTGTGCCAATCTAAAATCTATCGAAGAAATTTGTCCTAATTTGTAATACTCCTCAGAACGCTCAAAATTTAACCTATTCGTTTCTACATTGGTTTTTTGAACCTTTAGAGTAAATAGAGCATTTTGATAACTTTCCCAAGCATTGTTCACATCGCGCTTTAAAAACTCTAGCTGTTGTTCTTTCTCAAGTTCTTTAGTATCAACAGCTATTTTCGCATTTCTCACCCTCGTAGTGGTGTTCCCGCCATCAAACAAATTCCAAGACAAGCTTACACCCGCATTGAGACCTGTTTGTGTCAACCCAATAGGACTAAATTGGTTTGTAGGGTCATTACTTCGTTTGTTCCAGGCATATGAACTTGTTAAGCTCACTGATGGCATCCATGTCGAATTGTTGATCTTTACATCATACTCACTAAGGCTAAGTGCTTTTTGAGTTTGCAAATATGCTACGTTGCTCTCCAATGAACTATTGAGAATGGTGTCTAATTGTAAACTTTCCGTATAAACAACCGTTGTATTAACAGTAACCTCCATATTTACATCCCTCCCCAAAACAATATTCAAATCGCGTTTTGCATTTGCCAGTTCTCTTTGAACGCCTAAGAAAGTAATGCTATCATTGTTCATATCTACATTGGCGTTCAAAACATCCAATTTAGTGCTTTGTCCGTACTGAAATCCATACTTTGCTTTTTTGAGTCTTAACTTAGAAATCTCCAAGGTTTCTCTTTGATTGACTTCGTTTTCACTCAATCTTGCAACCTCGTAGTAAGCAAAAAATAAGGTCAACAAGGTATTCTCCATTACATTTCTAGTTTGTAATTCGGTTAAATTGTAGGTTTCCTTTAGTTTGGCGTAGGTATAGTACCTACCTAGCCCATTGAACAAAACATAATTAACACCTATGGAAGCATTGTAGTTTCTGCTTTCAGCGTCTTCCACACTTCTATCTTGATTCGGATTTTGAAAACTTGTTTCCGTATCCTTCACATCGTAAGAAGCACCTCCTCTGGTAAAAACCGTTGGCAAATAGCCACTATTGTAAAGACTGGCATTATTTTCGGCAGTTTGTAAACTGTTCTCGGTCAACTTAATATTGTAATTGTTCTCCAAGGTCAATAGAATAGCTTCCTCCTTGGATAATAAAGCCTGAGCATCAGCAAAACCGAATGCGAGTACACATATCAAGCTTAAAAATTTTGTGAAAACATTAGTATGTCTCATCATATAATATATTAGAATTCTAAATCTTCATTTTCGGCAGCTAATTCCTTAATTGCACGTTCTACCGATTCTCGGCTAGGTTTTTTGCCTTCCCAAAGCCATTTTAAATAGACTTTAACATCGTTGGAGATTGCCAGTAAAATAGGTAAGGTCAACAAAGTTAAAAAGGTAGCAATCACAATACCATAGGCAATAGAAATGGCCATAGGAATTAAAAACTGAGCCTGTCTACTGGTTTCAAAAATTAAAGGAGTCAAACCTGCAACCGTAGTAATTGTGGTTAAAAAAATAGCTCTAAAACGTGATCTTCCAGCCTCATACAAAGCCTCTTCGTATTTTAGACCTTCTTTTAAGTAGGTGTTGAATTTGCTAATCAATACCAAACCATCATTTACCATGATTCCAATCAACGCAATAATTCCTAACATGGATAATATGTTTACAGAAAAACCATGCATCCAATGCCCCCATCCTACACCAATAAAACTAAAAGGCACCATCAATAGCAACAAAAATGGCTGTCCGTAAGAGCGGAAAGTGAACACAATTACAATGTAAATCAATAATAAAATGATGCTTCCTACTCGCGGTAAAGACCCCATAACTTTAGAGGCCTCTCTATTCTGTCCTTCATACAACGCCGACACCGAAGGATACTTTGAGCGAATTTCTGGCATAATCCTAGTTTGTATGTCTGCTAAAATATCCGTAGCAGAACCTTTGCTATCAGCTAGGTCGGCATCTACCTTTATCTCTCTTTGTCCATTTAGGTGGTTTATGGAAATCTCCCCTCTTTCAATTTCATAACTGGCAATCTCAGAAAAAGCAACACGTTTTCCAGTTGGTGTATTGATACGCATATTGTCCAAATTTCGAATCGACGAACGTTCTTCTCTCGTATAGCGTACCCATACCTTTATTTCATCTTGACCACGCTGAAAACGTTGAATTTGCAGTCCAAAAAAACCAGAACGAACTTGAGCCATTACATCTCTTAGACTAAGGCCTAAAAAATAAGCCTTGTCTTTTAGCTTTATTTTTATCTCTTTAATTCCTTGCGGGTCATTGTCTGAAATATCTTTTAAAGCAGTGTTTTTCGATAATTCAGCTTTCAATTCCTCCTTAGCGAGTTTTAACTCACCAATATTTGTACTCAACAAGGATACCGAAACGGGACTTCCTCCAAAATTACCTCCTGACCCGAAAGTCAAAGATTCTGCACTGTATACGGTACCTACCGCATCTCTAATGGCATTGGCTACTTCTCTGGAAGGAAAATCGCGCTCCTCGCCAGGTAATAAATTAATCCGCAAGCCGGCATTAGAAGAGCCACCCCCTAGTACACGAATAATATTTTGAATAACGGGCTTATCTCCCGATTGTTTTTTTGTGAATTCATGACCTACCAACCATGCTTTTTCTTCAATAGTTCGTATGATTGAATCTGTAATATGTTCATTGGTTCCTTTTGGCATTTTCAAATTAATCACCACACGATCACTGGCGATCTGAGGAAAAAAAGTACCCTTAATAATCCCTCCTTCAAAACCACCAAGTGTAATTAGAAATAGCGCTACAGGAATTGCCAAGCCAAAAAACTTATGTCTTAATAGAAATCGCAATGCAGGTGCATACAAACGATCGCGCATAAAACTCATAAACTGATCTGCATACTTATTAATTGCATATAACTTTTGTTCTCTATCCAAAGCTCTAGAATGCGCCACATGGGCAGGCAAGATGATCAAAGCCTCGACCAAAGAAATCAACAAAGTAAGAGATACAATTGTTGCAACTTCACTAAAATACTCCCCTAGATTTCCATCCAAAAAGAAAAACACAGAAAAAGCCAGCACCGTAGTTAAAATTGCCGACAATATTGGACCTACTACTTCGGTAGTACCATCAATGGCAGCCCGAATAGGTGTTTTCCCTTTCTCGTAATGATGGTATATGTTTTCTGAGATAACAATTCCATCATCTACTAAAATTCCAATAACGATAATCATTCCAAAAAGGGACAATACGTTAATGGTCACATTAAACTCACCTGCTAACATAAACATTCCAAAAAATGCTACGGGTAAACCAGCTGCTACCCAAAATGCCAATCTTGGACGCAAAAACAAGGACAAAAACAACAAAACCAACAGCATACCTTGCCAGGCATTCTTAAATAACAATTCGGTACGTTGTACCAAAGTTATAGAAGCATCTCTTGTAATTTCAATAAGAAGATGCTCATGTTCTTCATTAAACTTGTCAATATACGCTTTCACCACTTCTGCTGTAGACAATAAATCTTCACTATTCGTATTGCTCACTTCCACACGAACTGCCAAATTCCCGTTGTAATACCTTCTATTAGGAGATTCATTCCATTTGTCACTTACCGTAGCCACATCTTTTAAGCGAATCAACCTTCCAGAAGGTTCTGCTCTTAAAACCAAATCCGACATGTCATCTGCATAATAGGCTCTGTTCCTAGCACGTATTAAATATTCTTCCGCTTTTGTTTTTACAGTACCTCCAGAGGTTAGCAACTTATCTTTCGAAACCGCAGTGGCAACTTGTTGAAAGCTTATATTATAGGTTCTTAAATCATTTTCACGAACCGCTATTTCAATTTCTTCGGCCGGAAATCCAGAAAGTGCTACTTGTGAAATACCTTTTATTCTACGCAAGTCTTCTTCAATTCCTCTGGCAGCTTGTTTTAACGATTTTAAAGAAATGCCTTCTCCTGTGACAACAAAACTAACTGTTTCTCGAATTCGATCATTCTTAGCAATAACTGGTGGTTCCATTCCTGAAGGGAAATTAGGTACCTTATTTACCGCATTCTTAACATCGGCCAACAAGACATCAATATCATAGCCTTTAATAGTCTCTACACTAATTCTAGCCGAATTTTCATTCGATACTGAAGTCACTCTTTCAATTCCTAACAGCCCTTTTAAATTGTCTTCAATTTTTAAAACGACCCCTTCCTCCATTTCTTGAGGAGAAGCCCCAGGATAACTTACGTTGACATTGATAAATTTGGTCTTCGTTAATGGGAAAAAGGAAGATTTCAAATGCAACGCCCCCATAGATCCCAAAACAACAAATGCAATGATTATAATGTTTACAGCTACAGGGTATTTGATAAAATACGATATTACTTTTCTCATTGCTCGTTTGTGTTGAATTGATGCGTTTTATACATCAGGTTCACGTATTCAATTTTATTAATTAGCAGCATTATAAGGTTTCACAGGCATTCCTACAAAGGCACCTGGAACCGATTTTGAAATGATCAAGCTATTGTCAGGAATCCCAGTTACAAGCACTGTTTTCTCTTTAAAAAATTGAGGTGTAACTTCTTGTAATTGTAGCGTACTGTCCTTATAAACATACACTGCTTTATTGTTAATTAACAGTTTTTGAGAAACCTCGTAAGCATTTTCAATTTCTTTAGCTTCCACGAATGACTCAAGATACATTCCTTCTCGTAAATCCTTTCCTTTTACTTCCACAAACACTTGAACTGTTTGCGATGTTCTATCAATTTTCCCATTGATACGAACTACCTTACCTGTCCATGTTTTGGATGCATCTAAAGTTTGCAGCTTTACCTTTCTACCTACGCCTAAACTGTTCACCAAATTGGCGTTTACTGAAAGAAACAATTCATATACGCCTTCGCTAATATATTCGCCTAGTTTTTGACCAGGGCGAACTAATGAACCATTAGTTACCAAAGCCTCTGTAAGTACCCCGTCAAAAGGTGCTGAAATCGTGTATCTTTTTAGGGATTCTTCTAAGTTTTTAATCGCGTAAAAGCTTTTGTAGATCCCTTTTCCAATGATAAAGTATTTTTCTTGTTCAGAAGTAGAAACCGGCAACTCGGCAATAGGTTTGCTTACATCAAGTGCTTTTAAATATGCAACCCATGCTGGAAACGAATTTGGGTAATCCAATTTAAAATCTGGCAATATGCCTGCGATTAAGTTTTGGAAACTACTTTTTTGAGCTTGTAATGCGGCAAAATCATCGTCGTTATTTATATGCAATAGCACTTTTCCTTTTGAAGATTTTACACCAACCCTAAAATCATCTGCTGCTATTTCTAACAAGCCTTGCGCTTCAGAAAAGAGTTGTATTTTATGTTTAGCCATTAAATTACCACTTTCCTTAATGATTACAGGCAAAGTCTCATTTTTAACCGTTTCAATAAATACGGTTTTAATTACTTTTCCACTCTTTTGTTTGGGAGGAGCCTTGCTCTCAGCAAGTTGTTGTCTAATAAAATATGAAATGCCTAATAATAATAATGCACTAAAAACAATGATACCTTTTCTCATAGGAATAATGTTGATTTCAATTTAAGAAATCATTTGAGGGTTTATTTATTAAATTATTTTTCAGATGAACAAAAAACAAGCCAAACTACTTCTGTGATTGAAATAGATCACTTCTTTCTGAAAAATCTTAAAGATTGTAAAAATAAGTCTATTTTTTAAGGTATACCTACTGCTCTTACTATATTTTACTCCTGTCGATTTTTCATGATCAATTCATAAGCTAAAAAATACGGTATTCACTTTTTTCCAGACAAAGGTTTTTGTGCTGCACAAAATTCTAATTACTATGGCTATAAATTACATGCTGTTTGTTCAGTAAATGGTGTTTTTAAAAGTATAGATTTAAGCCCTGCATCTTTACATGATGTTAACTACCTTAAAGATATTAGAGCACAAAATAGTGATTGTACTTTGATTGGTGATAGAGGTTATTTATCGGCTGAAATCCAACTCAACCTTTTTGAAACCTGCAACATAAAACTAAATACACCAATGAGAAATAATCAAAAGGATTATAAAAAACAACCTTATATTTTTAGAAAATCGAGAAAACGTATAGAAACATTATTTTCACAATTATGCGACCAATTTATGATGAGACGCAATTATGCTAAAACTTTTCAAGGATTTAAAACCAGAATATTATCTAAATTAACAGCACTAACAACTATTCAATACATCATTAAGTTTATCTTCAATAGAAACATTAACAATATAAATATTAGCACGTAAATAAAAACATACAAAATTACATAAATCAACAAAAGTTAACACAAAAATACGTATCTTTGCGACTCCCCCCGATTTTATCAATACTTAAAAGATTTATATGAGATCGGAGGCAACTACCTACAATCGCTTGTTGTTACAATACCAAGCATATCAAAAAAAATTAAACCGTTTAGTCAGTTCCAAAAAGAATGAACACCGCCAACAGGTGCTAAAAAGGCATTTGCAGCGCCTTAAGAGAAGGTTGTATGCTTTGTGGACTGGCCTGCAAAAAAGAAAAACCACCCGGCTTGCCGTAGGTGCGTTTTTGTTGGGTATGACCGGCGCTCTGGCGCAACAACCTACCTATAAAAAAGTATTGGACCCGGCAAATAAAATAGGTCTTTCAAGAGGTCGTCATAATTTAATATTCGATTTTGGAAATTTAGATTCCGATGGCGATTTGGATTTGTTGTCAATTGATAGGAACGGTAATTTTTATTATTATAAGAATGAAGGAACTGCTCAATCTCCAGCGTATATATTGGACGACACTCCTACAGGGTTGGTGTTTGATGGTACTTATGTTTCTATTGCCCTTATAGATATAGATGACGACGGTGATTTAGATGTTTTTTTGTATGCAGATTCACGGTTTTATTATTATGAAAATTTAGATATTAGTGAGTCGGATACCCAAAAAGACCAAGCAAATTTTAAGGAACCGATTGAAAATC
>Ga0206125_10000734_pt1 | contig 41203 bp, 37 predicted proteins | sample Helgoland_Spring_4_FD_148598 | JGI IMG/M metagenome (GOLD analysis project Ga0206125, IMG submission 148598) | Pelagic subsurface seawater microbial communities from Kabeltonne, Helgoland, North Sea - Helgoland_Spring_Bloom_20160331_1 | ecosystem: Environmental > Aquatic > Marine > Epipelagic ... | reverse complement strand
TTTTGGACCCACCACGGGCCAAACGGATTTTCATAGCCATTGTTAATCTCCTTGAAAATGGCAAATAGGCAGCAGATATTGCGGTCTATTCTTGATAAGTTTTGTGGTTCTGGATGACTTCTTGAACAATAAAGCTCAAAAATTTCTTGGCGAATTCGGGGTCGAGATCAGCGCGCTGCGCAAGATCTTGCAGACGGGTAATTTGTTGTGCCTCGCGGGCGGGATCCGATGGTGGTAGAGCATGTTGGGCTTTGAGCTGCCCTACGGCCTGGGTGTGAGCAAAACGCTCGCCCAGCGTGTAAACCAAGATTGCATCCAGACGATCAATGCTTTCGCGATGTGATCTCAGAAGTTCTGCGGCGCGTGTTGCATCATCTGTCATAACAGGCCTCCGGGTGTTCTATTAGAACGGTTCATTTCTTCTTGCCCAATCCGCTTAGGCCACCTGGCAAACCGCCGCCCAATCCGCCCATCCCTTTGGGCAGGCTCATGCCTTTGGGCAAGCCGCCCATAGCGCCACTCGTGATTTGCTCTTGCGCTGCGGCCAGCTCTGCTTGACTTGGGGCGCCTTGGCCGCCGAGCATACCCTTGAGGGCGCCTAAACCGCCTTTTTTACCAATCTTCTTCATCATATCTGACATCTGCCGATGCTGTTTGAGCAATTTATTGAGATCACTCACTTCAAGCCCAGCCCCAGCTGCAATCCGCTTTTTACGGCTGGCCTGGAGCAAAGCGGGATTGGCACGCTCTTTTTTTGTCATGGAATTGATCAAGGCAATTTGGCGTTTCAACAGGCCGTCATCGAGGCCGGCTTGATCAATCTTGCCCTTCATTTTTGCCATGCCGGGCATCATGCCCATCAGTCCTTGCATACCACCCATTTTTTGCATCTGCTCGAGCTGGCTGCGCAGATCGTTCATATTAAACATGCCTTTTTGAAGGCGCCGCATCATCCGTTCGGCTTGTTCGGCTTCTAGCGTTTCTTGCGCCTTCTCAACCAAAGCGACAATATCGCCCATTCCTAGAATGCGTCCAGCTATGCGTTCGGGCTCGAAAGTCTCCAACGCATCCATTTTTTCGCCGGAGCCGACAAATTTGATCGGTTTGCCGGTGACCGCACGCATTGATAGCGCCGCACCACCGCGACCGTCCCCATCCATACGGGTGAGAACCACGCCGGAGATTCCGATTTTGCCGTCAAATTCTTCGGCCACTTCCACGGCCACTTGACCCGTTAAACCATCGACGACGAGCAGGGTTTCGCGCGGCTCGACCGCATTGCTCACATCCTGAACTTCCTGCATAAGCGTTTCGTCAATTTGCAGACGTCCGGCGGTATCGAGCATATAGACGTCATAACCGCCCAATGTGGCCTGCTGCTTGGCACGTTTGGCAATTTGGACAGCGCTTTCACCAGCGACGATCGGCAGGGTATCAACACCCACTTGTGCACCCAAGATTGCGAGCTGTTCCATCGCGGCGGGACGGTAGATGTCCAATGAGGCCATCAGAACCTTTTTACCCTCACGACCCACCAAACGCTTGGCCAGTTTCCCGGTGGTTGTGGTTTTTCCCGAGCCTTGCAAACCGACCATCAAAATCGCGGCAGGTGGGTTGTCGATTTTCAAATCGCCCGGTTCGCCTTCACCGCGCAGGGTGTCGATCAGAGCGTCATGGACGATCTTGACCACTTGCTGGCCTGGTGTGACCGATTTTGTGACAGCCGAGCCGGTGGCTTTACTTTGAACTTTCTTAATGAACTCACGGGCAACGGGTAGGCTGACATCTGCTTCCAAGAGCGCAACGCGCACCTCTCGCAGCGCTGTTTTCACATCCTCTTCTGACAGCGCACCTTGCTTGGTTAGCCGGTCAAATACACCCCCAAGGCGTTCGGATAGATTTTCAAACATCGGTCTGCCCCTTTCGCTCCGCACACGATCCTGCAAAGGGGCAGGTCGCGAGAATTTCCAAAGTCCCAAACCAAAAAGCACCCGTGGGCGCAACGCGCTGACGGATGGCGATCCTGGCAAAAGCCTGAGGACCGGAAGACGATGACTTCCGGAATTTGCTGCCGTTTACACGTCTTTTGCGTCCAGAGTCAAGCGCGGCATACGCCTGGCTCTGAGTGGCGCTAGAGAAAAAAATTGCCAAAGCAGAGGTCTGTCATTACTGACACGGGGGCAGCTCGGCGATTTTGTGCCTTGGGCGACATGAGGGCAAGGGCGTTATGTTAAATCCAGTGACGGCAGAGTTTATAAGCCAACTGCAACGCCTCCTGCCTGCCGCCGCCTTTCCCGAGCTTGGTGATAAATATTTGACCGAGCCGCGTGGACAATATCGGGGCTCTGCTGGGCTATTGGTGGCACCGGACAGCACCGCTCAAGTGGCGCAGGTTATCACAGTGGCGGCGGCGGCTCGGATCAGCGTTGTGCCTTACGGTGGTGGCACTGGTCTTGTCGGAGGGCAAATCCTGCCAGAATCCACGACCGGTGCCCCAGCCCCGCTGATCCTGAGTCTTGGGCGGATGCGTCGGATTCGAGCCTGTTACCCTGCGGAGAATGTTCTGGTGGCTGAGGCCGGTGTGGTGCTTGCAGAGGTTCAGCAGAGCGCGGCGGATGTGGATCGACTATTTCCGTTATCGCTGGCCTCTGAAGGCACGGCGCAGATCGGCGGGTTGCTCGCCACCAATGCAGGTGGGATCAATGTACTGCGCTATGGCATGGCGCGCGACCAAGTCCTAGGGGTTGAAGCGGTGATGGCCGATGGCCGAATTTTCAACGGTCTTCAACGACTGCGCAAAGATAACACCGGCTATGATTTGCGGCACTTGCTTATCGGATCAGAGGGCACCTTAGGCATTATCACCGCAGCGAGTCTCAAGCTGGCGCCCCGGCCACAATCTGAGGGTACGGCGCTTTTGACCGTAGACAGTCCGAGTGCGGCGCTGAAACTGTTGGGGCGTGCTAAGGGCTTATTGGGTGAAAGCATCTCGGCGTTTGAGTTGATTTCTGGACAGGGCTTGCGCTTTTTGACCGAGACCCATCCGCAGATGCGTCAGCCATGGTCCTCGCCGCCCAATTGGTCGGTTCTGCTGCATCTTGGTGTGTCGCATGGCACAGGGGCGGAACAGGCCATTGAAACCCTCTTCGATCAGGCTTCAGACATAATCCTTGATGGGGTGATCGCCCAATCTGCACAGCAAGCGCAGGATTTGTGGAGCTTGCGGGAGACTATCCCTCTTGCCAACCGCGCAATTGGCGCAATTTGTTCGTCGGACATTTCTTTGCCATTGTCAGAAATTGCTGGTTTTATCGAAAAGATGCCTCATGCTCTGGCCCGTTTTGGCGACATCCGAATCAATTGTTTTGGGCATCTCGGAGATGGGAACCTCCACTACAATCTGTTTCCTGCTGAGGGTGCGCCCGCTTCAAACTACCGCGATATGCGGGCAGATTTGCAGGCAGAGGTGCATCGCCTGACACATGAATTAGGGGGATCTGTTTCTGCGGAGCATGGCGTTGGGCGGCTCAAGGTGGCGGATATTGCGCGTTTTGGTGATCCTGTGAAATTGCAACTTATGCGCCAGATTAAAGACACGTTGGATCCTCAAGGCATTATGAACCCCGGGGCCGTTTTGCCGCTAAGGGCAGCCTAGCTGCGCGCTGGGCATATCGACCAGACCAGGCATGCCATAGGAGTTATATGTGAGCCTCGGCTCGGCGAATGAAATATGTCCTGTACAAAAAATACAGCTGAGGACAGCCCAAAATTATCTTATTAAATAAATCCTAAACAATATCTTAGATTAACTTAAAAATGCGGAGCTTGTAAACTGTGGATCAGGAAAATGGAGCATCAAGAAAATAGATATTTTTGCTGGGCAATTTACCTGTAGGTGCGAAAGAGCTATGGGCGGGTCATGACAGCCTATACCCCTCCGATGGACCCTTTGGATGTGATCCATCTGGATCATGAGCTCTTGCTGGTTAACAAACCCTCGGGTCTTTTGTCTGTGCCCGGGCGTGGACCACTCTTGGCCGATTGTTTGATGTCCCGCATTCAGGCCGACTACCCCACAGCGCTTTTGGTGCATCGGTTGGATAGAGACACCTCTGGCGTCATGGTCTTTGCTTTGTCACCCCATGCACAGCGTCATTTGGGGCTGCAATTTGAAAAACGCCAGACGCAAAAGACTTATGTGGCGCGGGTTTGGGGGCAAATGGCGGCACAAAACGGCACGGTTGATTTGCCGATCATAGTTGATTGGCCGAACCGGCCGCGGCAGATGATTTGCCATAAGACTGGTCGCGCGGCACAGACCGATTGGCAGGTGATTAAAAGGGGCGCTCAAGAAACGCGCATCAAGTTAAGTCCCAAAACGGGTCGCTCGCATCAACTTAGGGTGCATATGCTGGCGCTTGGGCATCCGATTTTGGGCGATCCGTTTTATGGCACGCCGGAAAGCCAAGCGGCCCCGCGCCTGATGCTACATTCCCACCGCTTGCGTTTACGTCATCCAGATGGTGGAGAACTGATGGATTTCCGCGCAAAAATACCGTTCTAAAATACCGGCCGTACCTGCTCAGTGACGATGAATGGTGCAATCGGCATGATAAGTGCCCATCAAAATCCCGATCCGTGCGCTTATCGCTTGTCCACAGTGCGGAAATTTTGATGGGGCTTTAGGTGTATGACTTAACTGTCTGCCCAGCAGCTCACAGCTTTGATTTCCATGAACTCATGCAGGCCGAACATACCGCCTTCGCGGCCATTGCCTGATTGCTTGTAGCCGCCAAATGGGCTGCCCATGCCGAAGCCGACAGAATTGGTTTCGACCATGCCCGAGCGTAACTGCCGCGCGACACGCTGACGTTGTTCTTCATCGCCGCATTGGATGTAATTGGTCAAACCATAGGGCGTGTCATTGGCAATTGCGATGGCTTCCTCTTCGGTATCAAAGGGCATTATGGTCATGACAGGGCCAAAGATTTCTTCGCGGTTGATACGGGCCGTGTTGTCCACATCCGCAAAGATGGTCGGGCGGACATAATAGCCGCTGTTCAACCCTTCCGGGCGACCAAGCCCGCCTGCGATCACTGTGGCGCCATCTTCTTTTATACCCACCTCGATTAGGTTTTGGATTTTGTCAAATTGCATCTGACTAACCACGGGACCGATATGGCCGCCCTCTTCAGACGCGGGGCCAACTTTAGTAGCCTCGGCTGCGGCCGCGGCTTGCTCCAGCGCTTGGGCGTAGCGAGAGCGCTCTACCAACATACGGGTTGGGGCGTTGCACGATTGGCCGGAATTGCGCATGCAGCGGGCGACTCCATTGGTCACCGCATCATCAGCAGCATTGGCGAAAATGATATTTGCACCCTTTCCGCCCAGCTCGAGGCTCACACGTTTGAGCGTATCGGCGGCGGCTTTGGAAATGGCGATGCCCGCACGGGATGAACCTGTGAAGCTAACCATATCCACATCAGGATGCACAGACAGCTGAGAGCCAACGCCCAGACCATCGCCGTTGACGAGGTTGAACACACCGGCAGGGAAGCCTGCCTCATGAATCATCTCAGCAAACAATAGGCCCGAGAGCGGCGCAATTTCGGAGGGTTTCAACACCATAGTGCAGCCCGAAGCCAGCGCGGGCACGGCCTTGAGCACAATTTGGTTCATGGGCCAGTTCCAAGGCGTGATCAAAGCGGTGACGCCAATGGGTTCCATCACGGTGCGCTCATTGGGCGCTTGAGGGCCGAGTGGGCGATCAAATTCGAAGTCTTTGAAGGCATTTATAAAGCCTTGCAAATGCCATGTCCCAGCACCAACCTGCTGGTTACGAGCTAATTTTTGCGGTGCACCCATTTCAAGGCTGATGGCTTCGGCCATATCTGCCTGCCGGGCTTTGTAAACGTCGAGGAGTTTTTCTAAGAGCTCCAAACGCTCCGCTTTGTTGGTTTGGGACCAGCTGGGGAAGGCAGCTTTTGCCGCTGCGACCGCTGCATCCGTATCGGCTTGACCGCCTAAGGAAACCACCCCAAGCACATCTTCGGTGCTTGGATCTATGACATCAAAGTCATGCGCTGTTACTGGATCAACCCATTGGCCGTTAATATAAAACTGGCGTTTTTCGATCATCTTTGCCTCCCGCAGAACTGAATTCGATCGAGAATGTCATTGCCGGATAAAATGCGCAAGCGTTGAGGGCATAGGCACGCAAAATTTTTGATAAAAATCTCTTTAAGCATATGGTTTGGTCAAAAAAGCCCCACAAAAAGCGGGACTTTTTAAGATGTGTATCGCCGGCGGCTTAGCCTTCGCTGGCCTCATCGGCAGTGATTTCTTCGCCGGTTTCTTGGTTGATCATTTTCATGGCCAAACGCACCTTGCCGCGATCGTCAAAGCCCAGCAGTTTGACCCAGACTTCTTGACCTTCTTTGAGAACATCTGAGGGGTGGTTCAAGCGGCGGTTTTCGATTTGGCTGACATGGACCAGACCATCACGCTTGCCGAAGAAGTTTACAAATGCGCCGAAGTCGACAACTTTGACGACTTTGCCTTTGTAGATCGCATTTTCTTCAGGCTCTGCCACAATCGCGTGGATCATGTCATAGGCTGTTTTGATGCTATCACCATTCGGGCTGGCGATTTTGATCACACCTTCGTCGTTGATATCGACTTTAGCGCCGGAGACTTCAACGATTTCACGGATTACTTTACCACCAGAGCCGATAACTTCACGGATTTTGTCAGTTGGGATTTGCATAGTTTCAATCCGTGGAGCGTGAACAGAAAATTCCTGTGCGCCCGAGATGGATTTGCCCATTTCACCCAAGATATGCAAACGACCAGCTTTGGCTTGCGCCAAGGCTTTTTTCATAATGTCCTGCGTAATGCCGGCCACTTTGATGTCCATTTGCAGTGAGGTGATCCCAGCTTCTGTGCCGGCCACTTTAAAGTCCATGTCACCGAGGTGATCTTCATCGCCTAAGATATCGGTCAGAACGGCATACTCGCCATCATCTTCCAAGATCAGACCCATGGCGACGCCCGCGACAGGCGCTTTCAAAGGCACACCCGCATCCATCATAGACAGCGAGCCACCACAAACGGACGCCATAGAGGACGATCCGTTAGATTCGGTGATCTCAGAGACCAAACGGATCGTGTAAGGAAAGTCGGTTGCCGGAGGCAAAACCGCCTGAAGGGCGCGCCATGCCAATTTACCATGTCCAATTTCGCGGCGACCCGGAGGGCCAAAGCGACCGACTTCGCCGACAGAGTAGGGCGGGAAGTTATAGTGCAGCAGGAAATTGGATTTATAGGTGCCGTGCAAGGCGTCGATCATTTGCTCATCATCCCCGGTGCCCAAAGTGGTCACGACCAGACCTTGCGTTTCGCCACGGGTAAACAGCGCGGAGCCGTGTGTACGTGGCAACAGACCTGTTTGGCAATTAATTGCGCGGACGGTATCTAAGGCTCGGCCATCAATGCGTTTGCCGTTCTTAACCACATCGCCGCGCAGAACTTTGGATTCCAATTTTTTCAAAGCAGAACTGAGGTCTTCATCTGCCAGCTGAGCTTCGCTTAGGCTGGCTTTGATTGTTTCTTTCGCAGCGGCAACCGCAGAGGTGCGTTCCTGCTTGTCGGTGATGGCATATGCGGCGCGCATAGCATCTTCACCAGCGGCAGAAACGGCGGCGAAGAGTTCTTTGTAATCTGGAGCTTGGAAGTCAAAAGGCTCTTTCGCGCAGTCTTCCGCCAGATCCACGATCAGATCAATCACAGGCTGGATTTGCTCATGAGCAAAAGCAACCGCTCCGAGCATCTCATCTTCAGACAGCTCATAGGCTTCGGATTCAACCATCATCACTGCATCTTTGGTGCCAGCAACAACCAGGTCCAAACGCTGCTCAGGGTTCTGGCGCAGATTGTGCATGTCATCAATCGTCGGATTGAGAACATAGTCACCGTCTACAAAGCCCACACGCGCCCCGGCGATTGGGCCCATAAATGGCGCGCCCGAGATGGTCAGAGCAGCTGAGGCCGCGATCATCGCAACCATATCAGGATCGTTGACCAAGTCATGAGACAGAACGGTACAGATCACCAAGACTTCGTTTTTGAAGCCCGGCACAAACAACGGCCGGATGGGGCGATCGATCAAGCGTGATGTCAGCGTCTCTTTTTCAGTTGGACGTGCCTCACGTTTGAAAAAGCCACCTGGAATTTTGCCGGCAGCGTAATATTTTTCATTGTAATGTACAGTCAGAGGAAAAAAGTCCTGACCGGGTTTTTGGCTTTTGGCGAATGTTACGTTCGCCATAACTGAGGTTTCACCCAAAGTCGCAATTACGGTGCCGTCGGCTTGACGGGCAACCTTACCTGTTTCCAAAGTAAGGGTTTCTTCGCCCCACTGAATGGATTTTTTAGTTTCTGTGAACATCTATGTTTTCCTAAACGGCCCATTGGCCTATCACATGGCGGCCCCATTGCCGCCGACCCCGATATCTTGTTTTCGGGCGCTGGAGTCCGGGCGCCGCGTTTCAGATAGCGCGCACTTATAGTAATATTTGCGTCGGGGGAAGGGGGGGCGTGATTTTGCGGCGTTGGACGCAGCTTAGGTTGGAGCGCCTTGGGCCGCTGGTGCTTCAAAGATCTCTACCACGCAGGCCCCAATAATCAGGCAAGCCCCGATCCATTCCAGCATCCCCATGGCCTCTTCAGGCAGCATCAAGCTGGCAGTGAAGGTGGCGACAATGACTTCGCTCATCATCAAGAGGGCAACACGACCGGGAAAGAGAAATTTTTGTGCCCAGAAGATAATTAATATCGATGGTAGAATGATCCCAATAGAAATCACAGTTGAGGCGGCTGCGACCTGTTGCAAAAGCGCCAGGCTTGGAGCTGAGGTTTGGCCCCATAGAGCCCCGAACAATAGTGCAAATAAAGAGGCGAGGCAGAACTGAAACAGCAGCAACGTCGGCATGGGAACCTCGCCATAACGTTTGATCATCGCCCCGCCCACAGCCCAGGTAATGCCCGAGAGGAACCCTAAAGCATCCCCGATGTTAAGAGGGACTTGCCCGCCGCCTTGGGACACCAAAAACCCAAGGCCGAGCAAGCCAATTGCAATGGCGATCCAGCGGCCGCGGGTGACTTCTTCTTGCAGCCAATAGCTGCCAATCAGCGTCGACCAAATTGGCGCGAGGTAAAACAGTAACGTCACACGCACCACTGAAGACAGCACAAGACCGATGGTGAACAGCGCTACGGTTAACCCCATAAATATGCCAATCAAAGCCCCGCGGCGCACATGCGCCAGCTGGCTGCGGAATTGCCATAGAAACAGTGCCAGTGCGACAAAAGCAGCTGGAATATTGATCAAGGCAACGGCCCAGTCTTCGCGCACGCCCATCCCTGCAAGGTAGCGCAGCGGAATCCAATATAGCCCCCAAATTCCTGCTGCGATCAACACAGCGAGGGAGGCGAACCGGTTTGAGGGATTGGAAAATTGCATAAAAAATCTGTCCAGTAGATAGAGCCAATTGTCTAGCCCAAATTTAGACGGCGGCCCCCAAACGCAAAAAACCGCATCCAGAAGGATGCGGTTTCAAAATCTTGGATTGGACAGATCCTTAGCGGCGCAGGCCCAAACGTTTGATCAAATCTTGGTAACGAGCTTCGTCTTTGCCTCGAGCATAATCCAGAAGCTTACGACGTGTGGCCACCATTTTCAGCAAACCGCGGCGCCCGTGGTTGTCTTTTTTATGGGTTTTAAAGTGCTCAGTCAAAGTTGCGATGCGCGACGACAAGATTGCAACCTGAACTTCAGGGGAACCTGTATCGCCCTCTTTGATGGCGAATTCTTTCATGAGCCGTGCTTTTTCTTCAGCGGTAATCGACATCGGGGTCTCCTTTTAAGGTTAAGGTTTATGGCGCAGGCCGGGATGTCGTCCAGCAAGGCCCGTGGAGGCACCGCTACAAACGTCACAAGGAATCTGAGCGATGGCTGCGTATAGGGAAGTTTTTCGCGAAAGGGAAGGGGATTCTCTAGGGCGCAAAGAAGGGTGCGAAAGTTGCAAGAACAGCCTGAGGATTTTCCTCCATGACGAAATGCCCAGACTCGCAGACGCTGGCCTCCACCGCAGGGGCCCAGCTGCGCCAGATCTCTGCTGCATTGCCACTTTTGGCAGGGAATCCATGAGCGCCATAGAGCAAGCGTAGCGGTGCGGTGATCTGTTTTCTGGCGGCCTTATCCGCCTCATCCAATCTACGATCAAAACTGGCTCCGGCGCGATAATCTGCACACATGGCATGAACCCGTGCGGGGTCCAGGGCCTGCGCGCGGTAACTGTCCAGGGCTGCGGGGGAAAAGGCCGCAAGACTATTGCTCAGCGTCCATTGCGCCAAAGTCCAATCCACATAAGCGACAGGATCCGCCCCGATCATCCGTTCGGGCAAGGGTGACGGTTGGGCCAGAAACGTCCAATGATAGGCGGCCATTGCAAGATCTGCAGTCCAGCTGGCCCAGAAATCGGCTGTTGGCACAATTTCAATGATGCCCAGCTTGCCCAGCCGCTCTGGATGATCCAGCGCAAAACGATAGGCGACCCGCGCGCCGCGGTCATGGCCTAGGATATCTGCGCGAGAAATATTCAACGCGGTGAGAAGGTCGGCCATATCCTGTGCCATATTGCGCTTGGAATAGGTAGTGTTGTCTGGATCATTCGCAGGCGCGTCGCTTTCGCCATAGCCGCGCAAATCGGGAATAATCACATCATGCCGCTGCGCCAATTGCGGCGCCACAGTTTCCCAACACATGTGGTTTTGCGGAAAACCGTGGATCAACAGCAGGGGCGCTCCCTGCCCGGCGCGATGGACAGCGAGATCCACGCCGTTGCAGCGGATGACTGTCTTTGTGAAACCTTCAATCATGTCCAAACCTCGGGCTGCTGAGAATAGGCGATATAAAGCGGATGTTTAGGATGCCCGGCCTTTGACAGGCCCAAATGCAACACCGAACGGCCCGACGCGCGCAAAAGTGCCTCGACCTGAGGTCCGCGGTTCAAATGCGCGCCATGGGTGCCCCAGGCAGCAATCACCTGATCGCCCCACTGGCAGGCCTCAAGAATCGCCGCGTCATTCTCGGGGCCGATGGGATCAAGGGCGGTGCGCATCTTACGCGGGTCGGTGTCGCGCCAGGCAAAGATATTGGTCACGCGAAACCCGCCAAACCCCAAGCCCCGCACCCGCCGCTCGCAGCGCTCAACCGTGGGGTCGTTTTGCACCTCGGTGGCGGTGGAGGGGTTGAGCATGACAAAGCTCAACCGCCGTCCCTGCGGATCCCAAACGCGGGTCAGAGCATAGCGATACCGTTCGCAGTCGGAATAGACCGCGACGCTGGGCGCATCGTCCTTGATATGGGAGCGGGTAATCATAGCCTATGCTGGGTCATTGTGCGGCGGAGTTCAAGAGCGTTTGCCCCGCGCAGCCTATGGGCAAGTCTCTGATATATTGTCATTTGTCAAAATATTTTGCAGGCTCGACCCGGCCGACACATTTGGGCGGCGATATTTGATAACAAAGTGATTTGAACCGATGAGCGATAGCAAACCTGACCAGATTTTAGCAGAGGAGAACAACGACCCTTGGGTGAAGCTGATCCTCTGGACGCAAGAATCATCGTGCCCATCCTACCGTTGGAATGGGTTTATGAAGTATTTGGGTGTAGAAAGATTGAAGCTCTTGGAGCCCTTGAACCTAACAGAGGAACAGCGCTTAGAAGTTATGAAACGGTTGGGGGCTGACAGTGTGGAATATAGGCGCGCACGGCCATTGCTTGACGATGACCTCGCAGATGCGAAAAAATTGTTTCCGATAGATACCGATTTCGGGGATATGGGGCCGGCGATAACGATCGACAACCACAGGTTTAGCGAGGCGTTTGATTTCAAGGGCGCGTTTTTTTTGAGCACAATCAGGTTTGAAAATTGTTGTTTCGAGCGCGGCGTTGGTTTTTATAATGCAAATTTTGAATGGGGCCTCATTTTCGGGTTCTAAATTTTTGGATGCAGCCAATTTCGAACAAGCTTAATTCCGCGTTGCTGCTATATTCAATAGCGTCAAATTTAGTTGACCGGTTAATTTTTATTGCCAGCGGCCTGACGATCATCTTGCATCAAATTTTAGGTATGCGCTATTTGAAACAAGTTCCCTAGCTTCCACGGTCGAAATTTTCATCCGGCCTGTAAATTTCATGGTGTGATTTGGCCAGAAATTCCAAAAAGAAATGGTCCAAAAAAAACTTAAGGCAGTGTCGAAGGCGCTTTGCTGAACCATATCACCGCCTACGAATACATCCGCACCCAAGCCGAAAAAATCGGGCAGCTGTAGCTGCGTAAAGAGATGATCTGGCGGGAGCTGGCTTGCCGCGCGGAGATGGCAGAGCCATCTTTTGAACGGCCCTTGCGCAAAGCCTACGGCTGGATTTGCAATCATGGCACCTCGATTGGCCGGCTGGCTCTCGCGCTGCCGTACCTTTGGTGCATCACCTTTTTTGCCTGGCGCGGATGGGCCGCACATGAGCCGGCGATCACGACCTGGGATGTTCTTTACCACACGGGCGGGCGAATGTTGCAGTTTATCAGCGGTCATGCCTATGTCGAAGAGCAAACCCTTAAAGCGATATGCGCCGCGCCGCCTGCGTTGCATTTTCTCTGCACCATCGCCGCGGTCCTCAGCCCGTTCTTTTTGTTTCTCATGGCCTTGGCGCTCAGGCTCAAATTCCGCATGTCGATCTGACGCTATTCAGCGGCGATTTGATCCTTGGGGTTTTCCACCTTCACCGCGGAGAATTTGAACTCTGGGATTTTGCCAAAAGGATCCACTGCGGAATTGGTCAGCAAATTGGCCGCCGCCTCCACAAAGGCGAAGGGCAAAAACACCATATCGAGCGCCACGGCGCGATCCTCGCGGGCCATGATCTCGATGCTGCCGCGTTTGGTGGTTAAGCGGACCAAGCCGCCCGGCGTCACGCCCAGCTTGCGCAGAGTGGAGGGATGTAGTGAGCAATTGGCCTCTGGCTCCACTGTATCGAGCACCTTTGAGCGGCGGGTCATGGAGCCTGTATGCCAATGCTCGAGCTGCCGGCCCGTGGTCAGGATCATCGGATACTGTGCATCTGGCACATCATCGGGGGCAATCAAATCTGCCGGAGTGAAGCGCGCACGCCCATCCAGCCGCGGGAACCCATCTCCAAAGACGATAGGCTGGCCGGGGTCTGTCGGGGAGAGCGATGGGTAGGTCACCGCATTCTCACGTTCGAGACGCTCCCAGCTGATATTGTCAAAAGATTTCATAGTGAGCTTCATCTCAGCGAAAACCTCACTGGGGTGGGTATAGCTCCAGCCGAGCCCGAGCCGTTTGGCCAGCTGCACTTCGATCCACCAATCCGCGCGCGCCTCACCGGGTGGGGGGACCGCTGGCCGGCTCAGTTGCACTTGCCGGTTTGTATTGGTGACTGTGCCGCTCTTCTCTGCAAAGGCAGCGGCCGGTAGGATTACATCGGCATAATTGGCGGTTTCGGTGATGAAAATATCTTGCACCACCAGATGCTCCAGCTTGGCCAGAGCATCCCGCGCATGGGCCACATCAGGATCGGACATGGCTGGATTTTCACCCAGCACATACATGCCGCGAATAACGCCCGTGTGCACGGCATCCATGATTTCTGTGACGGTGAGACCTTTGTTGGGATCCAGCGGCTCATTCACGCCGCCATCACGAGCCCAGACCTCTGCAAATTTGGAGCGGACGTCATCGCTGACCACAGTTTGCATATCGGGCAGGAACATCGGGATAAGCCCGGCGTCAGAGGCGCCCTGCACATTGTTTTGCCCGCGCAGCGGATGCAGCCCCGTGCCGGGCCGACCCACATTGCCGGTCATGAGCGCCAGGCTAATCAGACAGCGTGAATTGTCAGTGCCGTGGATATGCTGCGATACCCCCATGCCCCAGAAGATCATCCCCCCCTTGCCGCCGGCAAATACCCGCGCGACATCGCGCAGTGTTTCCGCGTCAATGCCGCAGATATCGGCCATTTTCTCAGGGCTGAAGCCTTTCAGATGCGCACGCTCGGCGTCCCAATTTTCCGTGTAGCTGTCGATGTATTTCTGATCATAGAGGCCTTCCTCCACGATCACATGCATGATGGCGTTGAGCATGCTAACATCCGCCCCGGGCCTGAATTGCAGCATATGGCTGGCAAAGCGTTTGAGGGCCTGTCCGCGCGGATCCATGACAATCAGCTTTCCACCGCGTTTGGTGAATTGCTTAAAATAGGTCGCCGCAACGGGATGATTTTCGATTGGATTGGCCCCAATGACAATTGCAACATCGGCGTTTTCAATCTCGTTAAAGGTCGCGGTTACCGCGCCAGAGCCAACGTTCTCCATCAAAGCTGCGACGCTGGAGGCGTGGCAGAGGCGGGTGCAATGATCCACGTTGTTGTGCCCGAAGCCCTGGCGAATGAGTTTTTGGAACAGATAGGCTTCTTCATTGGTACATTTCGCCGAACCAAAGCCCGCAACGGAGGCGCCGCCGTAGGCTTGTTTGAGCTTGGCCAGACCGCCTGCGGCGACATCCAATGCCTCTTCCCAGCTGGCTTCGCGGAAGACATCGCCCCAATTTCCCGGATCAACGTTGAGGCCCTTGGCCGGCGCATCTTCTTTGCGGATGAGCGGCTTGGTCAGGCGATGATCGTGGTGAATATAGTCAAATCCAAAGCGGCCTTTGACGCAGAGGCGACCTTCATTCGCGGGCCCGTTGATCCCTTCGACATATTTAATGCGATCCCCTTTGACCTTGAGGCTGACCTGACAACCCACACCGCAGAAAGGGCAGATGCTTTCGACCTCATGATCAAAATCTTTGCTGTCTCCGATTTGGTTTTCATCGGTGACCGTTGCTGGCAACAATGCGCCCGTGGGGCAGGCCTGCACACATTCACCGCAGGCGACGCAACTGCTTTCACCCATTGGGTCCGCCATATCAAAGGTCGGATAGGCATCATGCCCCCGGCCCGACATGCCAATGACGTCATTGACCTGAACCTCACGGCAGGCGCGCACGCACAGGCCGCATTGAATACAGGCATCGAGATTGACAGACATCGCTACATGGCTGTCGTCCAGCAGAGGGATGCGCCCCTCTTCGAGTTTTGGAAAGCGGCTTTCAAGGACGCCTTGACCCGCTGCCATCTCCCAAAGGTGACTGGATTTGTCATGCGCCACCTCCTGCTGTGGTTGATCTGCGACCAGCATTTCCATAACCATCCGGCGCGCCTGCTTGGCGCGGTCTGAACGGGTATGAACGACCATGCCTTCAGCTACAGGACGGATGCAGGAGGCCACCAGCGTCCGTTCCCCTTCGACCTCGACCATACAGGCGCGGCAATTGCCGTCGGATCGGTATCCTGGCTCGTCGCGGTGACACAGATGGGGAATGATAAAGTCCTGGCCTTTGGTGACGTCCCAAATCGTTTGTCCAGCAGGGGCCGACACCTCTGCGCCATCAAGGGTGAATGTGACTGTATCTGACATCGAACGTCTCCTGCGAATCTTTCTCTTGATAGACCAGTTTTTTGCTCAAAACAGGTGCCATACGCGACAGGCATAGCCAAATTTACGCCAAGGTGGGTTTCTGATGCACGTCATTTCAACCCGATTGGCAAAACCGGCAAAGCGAGTTAACTCAGTGCTATGAGTCAAAGTGAAATTATATTGATCCGCCATGGACAGGCCAATACCGGTGCCAAAGATGAGGACAGCTATGACAAGCTTTCCGCTACAGGTCATCAACAGTCTGCTTGGCTGGGCGATTATCTGCGCGCCCAAGACAGTGCATTTGACCGGGTGATTTGCGGAAATCTTCGACGGCATCAGGAGACTGCGGCGGGGTTAGGTCTGTCGCAGAGCATCGAGGTTGATGCACGGGTGAATGAGCTGCGCTATTTTGATTTGGCCAGAGAATATCAAGCGCAAACACGCGAGCCTTTACCCAACTCAGCGGAAGAATTTGCCCAGCATGTGCCACGACTTTTCACCGCTTGGCATGCTGGCCGGTTGGACAATGCTCATGAGAGTTACCGCAGCTTCGCAGATCGCTTTGCTCAAGTGATGTCGGAGCTTGCCAACTTGGGTGGCTGCAGTTTGGTAATCACCTCTGGCGGCGTGATTGGTATGTCGATTGCCCGGCATTTATCCCTTGGGCCGGAGGGATTTTCGCAGGTGATGCTGCCTATTCACAATTCTTCGATACATCGATTTTCAATTGCACAAGGGGCGACGCAAATGGCAAGCTATAACGGCACGCCGCATTTGGATGCCGCCGACCGCCGTTATGCACGGACCGTGATTTAATATATTAATTGGAACAGACTATGCTAAAACTTTTTGCCACCAAGGGCACTATTTCTGTCGCTGTTGCGCTTGTACTGGAGGAAATAGAGGCCGATTATGAGCTGTGTTTGATTGATTTTGCGGCCAATGAACAGCGCAGTCAGGCTTATTTGGAGGTTAACCCGAAGGGCCGCGTTCCAGCTTTGGTCACCGCGGGCGGCATATTGACCGAGACTGCGGCGATGCTGGAATATATCGCCCCGCATCTGCTGCCAAAGGATGCGTTTGAATGCGCCAAGCATCGCGAGATATCCTATTATTTTGCCGCAACCATGCATCTAAATCATGCACATAAGTTGCGTGGGTATCGCTGGGCTGATCTGGAAACCTCCTATGAGGATATGAGAGCGAAAGTTCCACAAACCATGGCCGAAAGCTGTGCCTGTGTGGAGGATGTGATCATCGGGCCTTATATATTCGGAGCACAGTTCACCCCGGCCGACGCCCATCTTTTTGCAATTACACAATGGTTGGCCGGCGATGGGGTGGAGATCCAAAATTATCCGAAGTTGGCACAGCTGCAACGGTTGGTTGCTGCGCGTCCCTCGGTTGCCAGGGTCGCTGAGAAAGGTCTTTTATGACCCACATTTGGATTCGCGCAGAAGAGCGTCCGAATGAGCAACGCGTGGGCGTGACCCCGGGCGGTGTGACTGCACTTGTCCAAGCCGGGTTTCAGGTGACTTTGGAAGAAGATCCGTCTCGGGCTATTGCGCTGGCCGATTACATTGGGTGCAGCTTGGCCGCGACAGGATCCTGGCGCACGGCCCCCAAGGATGCGATCATCTTTGGATTGAAAGAGTTGCCAGAAGACGACAGCCCGCTGGTGCACCGGCACATCATGTTCGGCCATGCCTATAAGGGCCAGCCGGACGGCGTGCGCTTGTTGGAGCGGTTTAAGCGTGGGGGCGGACGGCTTTATGATTTGGAATATCTCACCGATGACACCGGGCGTCGCGTCGCAGCCTTCGGCTATTGGGCTGGATATGCCGGGGCGGCCGTTGCGCTCAAATGCTGGACGGCGGCACGCAGCCGCGCGCTGTGCGCTCCTTTGCAGACCTTTCCTTCTGCAGGGGCCCTGCAAAAATATATCGCCGAAGATCTCAGCACGGATGTGCGCCCAAAGGTGATTATTATCGGGGCGCTGGGCCGCGTGGGCCGCGGAGCGCGTGATTTTTGCCACGCCATGGGCGCTGAAGTGACCGGCTGGGATATCGCGGAAACTGCGCAGGGTGGACCATTCCCGGAAATTTTGACGCACGATATTTTTCTCAATTGCATCCTTGCCAGCGCGTCAGCTCCAGAGTTTGTACCGGCGTCCGCCGCAAGCGCGCTGCGGAACCTTCGGGTCATTGGCGACATTGCATGCGACCCGGGCAGTGCCTTTTCTCCCATAAAAGTTTATGACCGCACCACAAGCTGGGAGCATCCCGCTTTGCGCGTTCATGACAATCCGATTTTGGATGTCACTGCGATTGATAATTTGCCGTCACTCTTGCCGCGTGAAAGCTCGGAGGATTTTGCCGCACAACTTTTGCCAAGCTTACTGGGTTTGCACGATATGGAGCAGGGCGTTTGGAGCAAGGCAGGCGCGCAGTTTGATCACCACCTAAAGACCATTGCATAATTCAAAGATGTGGAAAAGTAGGGCTGCGCCTGCCGGGGGGGCAGGCAGGCACGGCCCGGTTTTGCCACCGGGCTCGAAATATCTGCTGTGATTATTTGCTATGCGGAGGTCTTACCGGGCGAGGAAGATTTAGCGAAATGCGCGTTATGCAGCGGTCTCCACTATTGATATTGGGCAAAGACGCGGTTTTTTGAAACCCTCAGCTCTTACCAAAAATCTTGAAATATAGCCATTCAGGCAGAAAGCGACTGCCTCGAAAAACCCCAGAAAATAAGCGCGGAAAGCTGTATTGAAATCGCGCAGTTTCCATGTGGCGCAGCATGTGATCGGCGGCTTGTTCCGGCGACATTATAAAGGGCATTGCAAAGGTATTTTTATCGGTCAGGCGGGTTTTAATAAAGCCGGGATTGGCCAGTTGTACTTTGATCCCCGTGCGGTGCAAATCGGCGCGCAGGCTTTCTGCCAAGGCCATAAGTCCCGCTTTTGAGGGCCCGTATCCAATGGCACCCGGAAGACCCCGAAACCCAGAAAGAGAGCCGGTCAGCACAATATGCCCGGCGTCACGCGCCAGAAACGACTCCATCACTTGATCTAGCACCCGGAACGCGCCGGTGAAATTGATATCGGCCATGGCCATTGCCTGTGTGCCATTCCACTTTTGTGCGGGCATGGGCCAATAGACCCCTGCTAGAAACACCACCCCGTCCACATGCCCCAACCGCGCTCCGGCGGCTGCGACAGACGCGCTATCGGCCAGATCCAAAGGCAAAACCTCGGCCGGGCCGGGAAGCGCATCGGCCAAGGCCTGCAAACGTGTCTCCGAGCGGGCCGATAAGATAAGCTCCGCGCCTGCGGTACTCATCTTATGAGCCAGCGCCCGGCCAAGCCCCTCACTGGCACCTATGAGCCAGTATCGTTTTGCCGTATAATTCATCGTGGATCACACCGCCGGCAGAGGTCGCATTGTGGCGACCAGTTCTGCAACTTTGAAGCCAAATTTTCGAAACTGGCTCCGGTTCATGATGGCGCCATTGTCCATAAGATACATCCAATCTGTGACCTTGAGTGCATGGCCACCGGCCTCTTTGTTGAGTTTAATTTCATAAGAAAGCATCACAGTTGCGCCCGATTGCTGCCCGTGGCCTGTCCCGATTAAATCTGGTGCAGTGGCCTGAATTTGGCCATTCTTACTGAGTTTCAAAGTCCATTCGCGATGCTGAATGGTGCCGCTGTCGTAGTGAAATTCTTCAGTCATACGACCTTCGTTGCCCTGCCACTCTGCAAACATCTGAGCGACAAAGCGAGTGCTGACGCGGCCAAAAGGACCATAGATCACCCCTTCACAGAGCATTGGCCCTTTGAGGACCTCTCTGATGTCGAACACAGGCGTGCTGGCGACATAGTGCCGCGGGCGTTGGGCTCTGAAGCCGGTCGCATAGCGCAGGCCAAGCGCCAGAGCGAGTGTGGCCAAGATGATGAAAGTCATGGTCATATCTGTTCATCCTGCAATGGGGTTTTGATTAGCAAGCCAATCGCAACCAGTTTTAATACGAGCGGGCAAACCGCGTAGAGCAAAGTCAGGGTCAAAAGGGCCTGCTCGGTTTGCTCTGGAGCCGTGGCGTCGAATCCTGCCCGGTCCAGAATTGGGAACACAGCTATGGCGGCAGCGGCTAGGGTCAACTTGCTCATCAAAGACCAAAGTCCAAAACCTTGTCCCCCGCTCGGGGCGATGATGGACAATCGTTGTGCGAAGACCGCCGGTAGAAGTGTCAAATCTGCGCCGATGCTGGCGCCCGAGGCAATGCAGACCAAAGCAAAATAGGCCACATCCCCGCCGCGCAAAAATGCCGCCAAGGCAAAGACGACAATAGCCAGGCCCATGGCGCAGACCAAGCTTTGGCGCGTGCCAAATCGCTGGGCGGCCTTGGCCCAAAGTGGGGCGGAGCCAGCGGCGCAGAGGAAGAAGATCAGCAGCAATCCACCGGCCCAAGCGCCTGCTTGCAGCCGATGTGTGACAAAAAACAAAAATAGCGTGGATGTGACGGCCACTGGCATTGCATTGACAAAGGCTAAGATCAACAGTCTGCGTGCCGGATCATCGCGCCAGATGCGGGCGAAGTTGGATGGCTCACGGGGCGCCGTGCCGCCCCATTGATGTCTCATCATCCAAGCGGCCAAGAGGCCACACCCGGCAAACCCGAGGCTAAAGCCGACCATAGGTGAGGTGGTCCAGATCGTAAGTAGGGCGGGCGCTACGGCCGCCAAACAAATACCAATTAGCCCGCCGGTTTCGCGCCAAGCGGCCAGTTGCATATGCCCGCCAGGCAGATGAGAGGCCGCCGAAATACCTTTAGCATAAAAATTAATTGTCAGAAAGCTAAAGGCGCTGAACAGCCCGGTCATTGAAAGGGCGAACCACAGTAAAGGCGTGGTGCGCGGTGGGATGGCAAAAAGCAATATTAAAGATCCGATCAGGATGAAAACTGAAAAACCGATCCAAAATCCACGTTCGCGGCCAAGCCGTTCAGATATCCAACCAAATAAGGGATCTTGCACCGCATCCAGCAGGCGCAACCAAAACAGCACCGCCGCTATGGCCGTCAATCCCGTACCATAGTTTTGCGCATAGAAGCTGGGCGCAAAGATATAGATGGGAATTCCAGCAGCGGCCAAAAACCCTGCAAAAACCGCAAAGGCAGGCAAAGACGGACGGGATGTGCTGGCGGTCATCGGCTTATGTCGCTTTGTGGGGCCTCTGGGCAGGAGCGAAACCGCGCCCTGCGTAACCATAGCTTTATCGCCTGCCAATGGATCAATGCCAAAACCCGGCGAGACCCGAGGGGGCGCCGCAGAAAACCACTCAGGATGGAGGCATTGGACAGGGGCTGGCGGGGTCCGACCAGAGTTGCAATCAGACCACCTCCAGCTCGATAATATTCAATCGAAATTCCTATACGCTCTGCGCGAATATCAAATTGGAACCTGTAATCACCTTCGATCGGTTGAAACGGCGAGACATGAAAGATTTTTTGTGCGCGCACGATGTCTTTGGCTGTGATGGGAGACAGATCATCTTTGTGGCACAGGTAGCTGTGTCTTTGGCCGAAGGTATTGCTGACCTCGGCAATCACTACCCGCAGCGTGTCTTGCGCATCCATGCAGAGCCAGAAGCTCACTGGATTGAACACGTGGCCGAGCGAGCGCGGTTGGGCTAAAAGCAAGATTCGCTCTTGGCCCGGTAGATTTTGCGCCTTTAAAACATCGTGGGCCCAGGCCAGGCCACGCCCCGCTTTTGGGGCGCCGCCGTGGTCGCTGTCAAACAGGCTCATCAGATTAAACTGATTGCGTGAAAAAAGGGTTGGTCGGGAAACGTCTGCGACCAAATCAATCAGCACATAATCTATCGCATAGCGGAAGGCATTGGAAACTGGCCCTTTGCGCCCGTGATAGGTATGCGCCTTGATGTGGTCGAGGCAGGTCATTCAGCGGCGGCCAAAATAGTCGCTTTTTGCGCCATCAGGCGTCGGGCCGCTTCGATGCCTGTGGCCAGGCCATCTTCGTGAAAACCATTGCGCATCCAAGCGCCGCAAAACCAGGTATGATTTGCGCCATTGATGTCGCTGATAAGTTGCTGCGCCTTCAAAGCTGCGGTGTCGAAAACTGGATGGTGAAAAGTGTGGTGATCATAGATTAGGGCTGAATCAATATTGCGCTGGGTGTTCAAGGTAACAAAACAAGGGTCATCTTTGGGCAAGCTTTGCAGACGGTTGATCCAGTAGGTCAGATCAATACGGTTCGATCGACGATCTTTATCTTCGGTATAAACCCATGACGCCCAGGCGGCCTGACGTTTGGGCATAATGGAGCAGTCTCCATGCAGGACCATCTCATTGGGCTGATATTTCACGGCGTCCAAAGCTTTATGTTCGAGACGGTTCGCATCACTGAGCATGGATAGCGTGATGTCGGAATGCGTGGCGAAAATCACCTCATCGAAGGCCTCAAGGCTGCCATCCGTCATAAGCAACTCAACGCCCAGCGGGTTGCGCCGGACTTGCGCCACGGGGCTTGACAGACGAATGTCAACATTGGCCCCCACCAAGGCACTTTGCAGGCGACTGACATATTCACGCGAGCCGCCGCGCACCGTGCGCCATTGATGTTGTCCACCGGCGCCGAGAAGAGCGTGGTTCTTCATGAAATTGATCATCGCCTGCGCAGGAAAATTAAGAATTTGCGTGATTGGTGTGGACCAAATTGCGCCTGTGAAGGGGGTAAGGTAATAGTCGCGGAACCAATCGCCGAGCTGCCATTTATTGACCAACTCACCGATGGTAATCGCAGGATCAATCAATTCACTATTGGCGCGTTTATTGAACTTTAAGATATCGCGGATCATGCCGTAAAATTTCGGTCGGACCAAATTTTGTGGCTGGGCAAATACCGCTTTCGGGGCCAGGAGCCCATATTCCAACCAGCCACCGTCAATAGACGCACCGAAGCTCATGTCTGAGTCCATCACTGGCACGTCCAGCTCTTTGAAAAGCCGAATCAAATGTGGGTAGTTCACGTCATTGAAAACCAAAAACCCAGTATCTACTGGTAAGTCGCCGTTTTTTCCGGCCATAACCGTCCGCGCGTGGCCGCCGAGCTTTGGAGCGACTTCAAACAAAACCACTTGGTGTGAATGGCGTAACTCATAAGCGGCTCCCATGCCTGATATGCCGCCACCAATCACAGCAATACGTTTCGCGCCCATCGGGGCATTCTCAAATGGCATAGGCACGTCCTTCATAATTACTTAAACTCTGTACGCTGGGCGCGCGGGTTTGGATTACTTTTGAAACGGTCAAGTTTTTTCTGATCCAAATGGTTTGATACGGCGTAACCATACCATGAGAATGAATTTGGATATAGTGCAAGAAACGGGTGCATCTGATCGTCAGGTGGCCTATGCTGCATATAATTCAAATGCATTTGACGACCAGAAGGCAAGCATTCGCGCCGTGACAAAAACCATCCCGAAAAATATATGGGTTGATCATCTGAAGCGTATTCAGACAGACCAAGACCAGCAGGCCTTCGCGGAGCTTTTCGGATATTTTGCGCCGCGAATAAAAGCTTTCTTGATGAAATCAGGCGCGGCGCCAGGCATGGCAGAAGATTGCACCCAAGAGGTTATGGCTACCCTGTGGCACAAGGCACATCTTTTTGATCCCAGCCGGGCCAGTGTGTCCACTTGGATCTTTACCATCGCCCGCAATAAAAATATTGACGCATTGCGCAAACAACGGCGCCCCGAACCCGAGGAGCTGACTTGGGGTCCTGAAGCGGAGCCGGAAGCCTCTGATATTTTAGTGATGCAACAAGAATCAGAGCAGCTGAGCCAAGCGATGAAATCTTTGCCTGGCCAGCAGCGTGAATTGATTGAAAAAGCCTATTTTGGCGACCTCAGCCATGGCCAAATTGCAGCTGAAACCGGTCTGCCCCTTGGCACCATCAAATCGCGCCTTAGATTGGCCTTATCGAAACTCCGCCAGACGATGAAATGAACATAATGAACAAGATCACCCATCACCTTTCAGATCAACTTTTGATCGGCTATTCCGCAGGCACATTGCCGGAGGCTTTTAACTTGGTCGTCGCCACGCACTTGTCGATGTGTGATGAATGCCGGGCGGCTGCGCTAAGCTATGACTCTATTGGTGGGGCGCTATTGCAGGAGCAGCCGACCGAAGATTTGGGCGCCGCAGCTCTGTCCAAGACTTTGGCGTTGATTGCCAAAGGTTCAAAAGCTGCGGCGCCAGCGCCGGCTGGCAGTGATCTACCCGATCCCTTGAGCGCCTATATTGGCGGCGGTTTGAACGATGTAAAATGGCGGCCCATTGGTTTGGGGGTGCGGCAGGCAGTATTGAAAACCTCGCATGCTGCGACAGCGCGGTTGCTTTACATTCCCGCCGGTGCAGCTGTGCCGGATCATGGGCACCGCGGCATGGAATTGACACTCGTGCTTAAAGGCGCGTTCAGCGATGAAACTGCGCGCTTCGCGGCGGGTGATGTTGAAGTGGCTGGAGAGGATCTGCATCATAAGCCTGTGGCTGAGATTGGGCATGACTGTATCTGTCTTGCCGTCACCGATGCACCGTTGCGGTTTAGCGCATGGATTCCGCGGGTGGCGCAATCTCTTTTCCGGCTATAGTTTCGGCAGGGGCGCAACCGGTTCAATCGCTTCGACCTCTTCAAAATCGAAATTGTCCAATTTAGTAGCGCGCTTACCGGCGCGCTCTGCCGCTGTGCTGATACCTTCGATATCTTTGCGCGCTTGGTTGAAATGGGTGTTGAGCTTGTCTACCCGATCGACCACCAGCTCGACATCCCGATGCAATTGCCGCAATGCCGTGCGAATGGCGCCGGCTTGTTCGCGCATCCGCGCATCTTTGAGGATTGCACGCATCGTGTTCAATGTCGCCATACAGGTGGTGGGGGAGACAATCCACACGCGCGCTTCAAACCCTTCGCGGATCAATTCGGGGAAATTTGAGTGTAACTCGGCATAGACAGCTTCAGACGGCAAAAACATGATCGCCCCGTCAGCGGTTGTCCCCTCTAGGATATATTTCTCTGAAATGGCCTTGATATGGGCTTTCACAGAGGTTCGCATAAATTTGACGGCGTCTTTTGTTTCAGGCTCGGTCGTGGCGTTGCGCAGGGCCTCATAGGCCTCCAGCGGAAATTTGCTGTCTATGACGATTGGGCCGGGTGGATTGGGCAGGTGGATCAAGCAATCGGCACGCTTGCCATTGGGTAGGGTGGCTTGCCAAGCATAGGCATCCGACGGCAGCGCTTTGCTGACGATCTCTTGCAGTTGGATTTCGCCAAAGGCGCCGCGTGTCTGCTTATTGGCCAAAATATCTTGCAGGCTGAGTACGTCGCCAGAGAGTTTTTGGATAGTGTCTTGAGCCTTGTCGATTGTGACTAGGCGCTGTTGTAATTCGCCCAATGAATTGGCGGTGGTCTTGGCATTTGTGGTCAGGTTGAGCGTCATTTGCTCCTGAACCGCCGCCAATCGAGCCTCCATCAACTTAAGCATATTGTTTTGTTGCGCGGCTTGCGCCTCTGAAACTTGGGTCAGGCCACCGGCCAATTGTTGCTGCCCGTCGCCAATGGTCTGCACTCTTTGGTTGAGATACTCCATTTGACTTGTCAAAGGCGCTGTGGCCTGTGCCGCGCGCCCCGCTGCGCGGGCCACCATCAATAATAAAACCATCACCACAAGGGCAAAACCGCCAGCGGCCGCCATCAAGATCAAGGTTATTTCAGGGGTGACTATCATGTGCGTCCAAACAATTTTTCAATATCGCTCATCGCCAAACTGACATAGGTGGGGCGACCGTGGTTGCATTGGCCTGAGTGCGGGGTTGCTTCCATTTCGCGCAACAGTGCATTCATCTCATCGGCTTGCATCCGCCGGCCCGTTCGTACCGAGCCATGACAGGCCACGCGGCTCAGTATCGCCTCTAGCTGCGCTTGTAAGCTTTGCTGCGTGCCCCCGTCCGACAGCTCATCGACAATATCCAAAACCAACCGCTGCACATCCACATGGCCCAAAAGGGCAGGTACGGATTGCACGGCAACGGCGCCTTGGCCGAAGGGTTCGATGCTCAGACCCATTTGTGACAAGGTCGCGTTTTGCTCCATCAATAGGACCATATCTCCCTCGGACAGGCTGATGACTTCTGGAATCAATAACGCTTGTGCGCCTACGCCGGTGTGTGCCATCTGAGTTTTGAGTTTTTCATAGACCAAACGCTCATGGGCGGCATGAGCATCCACGATGACCAAACCGTCTTTGGTCTGTGAGAGGATGTAGTTTTCATGCAACTGTGCCCGCGCCGCGCCCAAGGGACGATGCTGGGCCTCAATCTGTGGTGCGTCTTCAAGCCGTGCCGAAGGCTGGGGATCAAACATGGTGGCGGTCTCAGCCAGACCGGAGTATCCCGGTGCATTGCGCGGGCGATCCATTTGGTAGACCCGTGGTTGGCCCGTTAGTTCGGGTGTAAAGGCGCCGAGAGCTGCACTGGATACGGTTGTAGAGGCGCGGTGCCCCGCCTCGGCCAGCGCATGGCGCAGCCCCGAAACGATGAGGCCTCGGACCATGGCGGGCTCGCGAAACCGCACTTCTGATTTCGCAGGATGGACATTTACATCGACAAGTGTTGGCTCACATTCCACAAATAACGCCACCGCCGGGTGACGGTCGCGCGACAGAAAGTCTGCATAGGCTCCGCGCAATGCGCCAAGCAGCAATTTGTCCCGCACGGGGCGGCCATTGACGAAGAGATACTGTGCTACGGCGGCTCCGCGAGAATAGGTCGGAAGGCCCGCAAAACCTGTAAGATTTACCCCCTCGCGTTCCGCATCCAGGGCAATTGCGTTGTCAACAAAATCTCGGCCCATGAGCTGCCCCAAGCGCCCTCGGAGCGCCGAGAACATATCGCCCTGCTCGGCTTGAACTTGGAAGACCATCCGGCCAGTGACGGTGTCGCGCAGCGAGAATGCAATCGCGGGTTCTGCCATGGCCAATCGCTTGACCACATCGGCAATAGCCTGCGCTTCAGCGCGATCAGAGCGCAGAAATTTGAGGCGGGCTGGTGTGGCGTAAAACAGATCTCGCAGGGTTGCACGGGTTCCCGGCTGCATCGCGGTAGGGCGTACCGGGCTTAACTTGCCACCCATGACTTGTAATTCTGCGCCGGAGCCTGTCGCTGTGCGGCTTGTCAGCGTCAGCTTGCCCACCGCGCCCAAGGATGGAAGAGCCTCGCCTCTGAAGCCAAAACTTTGGATATTGAGCAGATCAGAGCCATCGATTTTGCTTGTGGCATGGCGTGACATGGCCAAAGCTAGATCTTCGGACGCAATGCCACAGCCGTTGTCGGTGACCTGTATCAACCGCTTGCCACCGTCGGCATAGTCCACGTCGATACGTAAGGCGCCGGCATCAATGGCGTTTTCCACCAATTCTTTGATGGCAGAGGCCGGGCGCTCTACAACTTCACCAGCTGCAATTTGATTGATTGCTGCTTCATTCAATTGCCGAATGATGGGTTGGCCTTGGCCTATATTGGGGTCAGGTTTGTGCATACTACAATCCATAGCATGTCCGCATCCGATTCTGCTAATCTTCCTTGAGCCCTGTTGGCTGTCCCACCACAACAAAATTCAAGGCCTCTGGCTGGAGCAACCGCGCAGCAACGCGATTGATTTCAGACAGGGTGACCGCGTTGATTTTTGCGTTGCGGGTGTTGATGTAGTCCAGCCCTAAACCTTGGCGCTGCATGCCAACTAAGATCCGGGCAATCTGTGAGTTGCCATCGAACCGCAAGGGGTAAGCGCCGGTCAGATAGGTTTGGGCCGCCTGCAATTCTTCGGCGGTGACCCCGTCACGGGCCAGCTTGCTCCATTCGTCACGAATGACCTCAATGGCCGCGCCAATTCGGTCATTGGCACTGGCGACCTGTCCCAACATCACATTGGCACGATCTTTGGTGAGCAGAACTGTCGAAATTCCGTAGGTGAGTCCACGTTTTTCGCGCACTTCCGCCGTTAGCCGGCTTTCAATGCCATTTCCGCCCAGAATGGTGTTAAGCGTAAAGGCCGCAAAAAAATCAGGATCTGTGCGATCAATGCCCTTATGTCCAAAAATTGCGACGGACTGAGGTGTGGGTATATCAACCACGGTCAGACCGGCAGGGATGTCCAGCTCCAAAAGCGGCGTTTCGAGGGCAGATCCTGCCGGCAAGTCGCCGAGCAAATCGTCCAGAATGGGTCCAAGCTCTTCGGCTGTAATATCCCCAACAGCCGAGATTGAAACGGCATCCCGCACCAGAAGGTTTTGGTGCGCAGCCAGCAAATCTGCGCGAGTGAGGGCCGTGATGGAGCTTTCTGTGCCTTGGTAAGAGGCTCCATAGGCGTGATCTCCGAAAGCCTGCGCTACCCAAACGCGCTGCGCTGTGTCGGTTGGATCTTGTGCATTTGTGGCCAGAATTGAGAGCACCTGTTGGCGCACCCTTTCAACGGCGTCTGTATCAAAACGGGGCTTAATTAACGCGGTTTTCAAAAGGGCCAAGGCCTCGGCTCGGTTTTCTGTTAAAACGCGCACCGAGATTGACAGCGTGTCATCGCTCACATCAAAGCTGAAAGAGGCAGATAGCGCTTCTCTTGCCGATGCGAAGGCTTGCGAGTCCAAATCTCCCGCGCCCTCGTCTAACAGTCCGGTCATCATATATGCTGCGCCGCGCTTGTCCGGGGGATCAAGAGCCGCGCCGCCCGAAAACATAATGTTCAAAGCGGTGAAAGGGATTGCGGGTTCTTCCAGGACCCAAGCAGAAAGGCCTCCCGGGCTTGTGACAGTTTTGACAGAAACATCAGCCTGTACCGCTCCAGCCCACAGCAGGGCTCCGAGGATGAAAATGCGCATCATTCTGTTTCCTCCCTTGGTCCCATCATCCATCCGGTCACAGAGGCTTTTTCATCAAACAGCCGCTCGGCAATCTCCATGACCTCTTTTGGGGTGACGCCTTGCAAGATCTGCGGCCAGGCCTGCACATCTGCAACCGTTAGCCCTTGGGTTAGGGCCGCGCCGTAGCGCCGGGCAATGCCTGAGACATTATCCATGGCGTAAATCTCGCTGGCACGAAATTGGGATTTGATCCGCTCAAAGCGCTCAATATCGATTCCATGAGTCAAAAAATTTGTAATCGTGGCATCTACGGCGTCTTCAATTTGTTGCAATGGCACACCGGGTGCAGGCACGGCCACCAGACTAAAAGAGCTAGGGTCCAAGGCCGTTGGTTTATATTGGGCGCTGGTGTAAATTGCTTGGCGTGTGTCATATTGCAAGGCTTTGCCCAGAACAGAGGTAGCGCCCGAGCCCCCTAAAATTTCTGCGAGATAGACCAGAGCAGCGGCGGTACGTTGATCGCCACTGTTGCGCTCGGGTGCGAGATACGCGCGGGCAAAAAATGGCTGCGCTACGCGCTCATCGCGAAAAATCACGCGGCGGGCTGCTCGATGCGGCGGCTCTTGCCTGCGGGCGCGTGGTGTGACCGCCCGATTGGCCGGCACCACGCCGTAGTATTGCTCCGCCAAGGCTTTAACCTCTTCAGGGGTTACATCACCCGCCGTCACCAATACCGCATTATTAGGGGCGTAATGCTGTTTGTAAAACGCCATAGCGTCGTCGTAATTGAGGGTTTTCAGCTCATGCATCCAGCCAATGATGGGCACGCCATAGGGGTGGTTCAGGAACAAAGCTGCCTGCAAATGTTCGTTAAACAACGCACCAGGGGCGCTTTCTGTGCGCTGGTTGCGCTCTTCAATCACCACATTGCGCTCAACGGTAATGTCGTCGGGGGACAGCTGCAGCCCTGTCATACGATCTGCTTCCATCTGCATCATCAAATCTAAACGATCCGCAGCTACCCTTTGGAAGTAGCCGGTGTAATCAAGACTGGTGAAGGCATTGTGTGACCCGCCATGCGCTGCAACCGTGTCGGCCAGCTCACCGGCTGCTAGGTTTGCAGTTTTTTTGAACATGAGATGCTCAAGAAAATGCGCGATCCCAGACTTTCCTGGTGGTTCATCGGAAGATCCAACTTTGTACCAGACCATATGCACAACCACTGGCGCGCGGTGGTCTTCGATCACCACGACTTGCATGCCATTGTCGAGCATGAAGTCCGTGGTTTTGCTTTGGGCCAGAGCTTCCACTGGAACAAAGAGACATAAAATGGCAAATAGTTTATTGAACATGAGCCTTCCTTTGGAACGTGTCTGCGGTTGGTTGTGCAATTATGTCCTTAGCGATGAAGGTCAAAATACAGCAATCTAGTTGGATTGGTCAGGCCTTTTGGTGTCACTGGCGAAAAACATTATACCTAAGAGGCCGGCAAAAATAGCAATATCAGCAACATTAAATGCGAAGGGGTTGCGCAGCCCGCAGCATGTGATGTTGAGAAAATCTGCCACACTGCCATATAGGACGCGATCGACCGCATTGCCTAAAGCGCCGCCAATCACCAGACCCGCGCTCATCAGGGCGATGGGACGGGTTTCGCGGCGCATCCAATAGGCAACGATGCCGCAAATGCTGAGAGCTATGGCAATCAAGATCCAGCGCGTTGCGGGGCCGTTACTGGAAAATAGACCAAAGTTGATGCCGCTGTTCCAGGCCATGTGAAAGTGAATAAAGCCGGGCCAAACGCTAATTTCTCCGCGCTCAATCAAGTTCATATAAAATACCACTAGGTATTTTGTAATCTGGTCCAGCGTAAAAATGGTCGCTGCGCTTATGAGTAAGAGTCTCTGCATATCAGTGCCTAAAGTGTCTCATGCCAGTGAAGACCATGGCCAGACCCGCTGCATCTGCGGCGGCGATAACCTCGCCGTCGCGCATCGAGCCGCCTGGTTGGATCAGCGCCGTGGCGCCGGCCTCAAAGGCTGTGATTAACCCATCTGCGAAGGGAAAGAAAGCATCGGAGGCGACCACGGAGCCTTGTGTCAAAGGCGCCTCAAGCCCAAGAACCTCCGCCATATCCTGCGCTTTGCGCGCGGCGATGCGTGTGCTGTCGACCCGGCTCATTTGCCCGGCGCCGATGCCAACAGTTGCACCGTCTTTGACATAAACTATGGCGTTGGATTTGACATGTTTCGCCACTTTCCAAGCAAAAAGTAGATCTTGCAATTCGAGCGCTGTTGGCGCGCGTTTGGTCACAACTTTCAAATCGCTTGGCAAAATTTGGCCCGTATCCTTGTCCTGCACCAGATAGCCGCCAGAGACCTGGCGGATGGTTTGGCTGGCGGCGGTGACATCTGGCAAAGCGCCCATGGTCAATAATCGCAGGTTCTTTTTCTGGGCAAAAATCTGTTTGGCCTCTTCGTCCGCATTGGGTGCAATCACAACTTCGGTGAAGATTTTACAAATTTCAGCGGCTGTTGGACCATCCAAAGTTTGGTTAAGCGCGATGATGCCGCCAAATGCACTGGTTTGATCGCATTGGAAGGCGGCTTGATAAGCTTTCACAAGGCTGGCAGCTTGGCTGACCCCGCAGGGGTTGGCGTGTTTAACGATCACACAAGCTGGACCGTTTTTTGGATCAAATTCGGCGACCAACTCCACTGCTGCATCGGTGTCATTGATATTATTGTAGGAGAGTTCCTTGCCCTGATGTTGCACCGCAGTGGCGACTCCGGGGCGTGCTTGCCCGTCGGTGTAAAAGGCTGCGGATTGATGGGGGTTTTCGCCGTAACGCAGCGTTTGCGCCAATGTGCCCGCAGCAGCTTTCCGCCGGGGGGTGGCATCCAACGTCTTGGCGAGCCAATTTGAAACAGCGGTATCATAGGCCGCCGTGCGGGCATAGGCATTGAGCGCGAGTTTTTGGCGAAAGCCATACCCGGTCGCCCCATCATTCTCATCTAATTCTTGCAGCAGCGCGTCATAGTCTTCGGTATCGGTGACCACGGATACAAACCCATGGTTTTTTGCAGCTGCCCGGATCATCGCAGGACCGCCAATGTCAATATTTTCAATCGCCGTGTTATAATCTGCGCCTTTGGCAACGGTGGCCTCAAAGGGGTAAAGATTGACAACCAGAAGGTCGATCCCTGCGATCCCATGCTTTCGCATTGCAGCCAGGTGCTCAGGATTGTCCCGCAGGGCCAGTAGCCCGCCATGCACATTTGGATGCAGGGTCTTAACCCGCCCATCCATCATCTCCGGGAACCCGGTCACATCGGCCACGTCCGTCACAGGCAATCCCGCATCGCGCAAGGCTTTTGCTGAACCGCCGGTTGACAGCAGTTCCACCCCCCCATCCGCAAGCGCCTGACCGAGTTCGAGCAGCCCAGTTTTGTCTGATACGGAGATTAACGCGCGTTTGAGGTCTACAAGCTGTGTCATTGGTTATCCTACGAATGTGCCACGCCCGACCGCCTGGCTTCTTAGGAGGCCTTTTGAGGGTTTTCGCTGGCTTTGGCCAGTGACCAACGGACGCGGGTGGTGATTTCTTTGATCATACCGTTCAAAACAATCTGCTTTGACGGGCGCGGGAATTGGCGGCCATCCTCAAAATAGACACTGTCATCCAAGGTCAATTCAATGCCTGGCTGACAGCGAAAGACCCAAATTTCACCCGTTGCAAGAGTTAGGGAAATCGAATCTGAACCAGCGTCGAGATTTGGCGTCACCTCTGGGTGCAGATGAAAGCGAATAAAAAACCGCAGCGGCGTGTCTGATTTAGCCTGCGCCGCTTGCAAAAGCTGCACGTCGCTCTCATCTGGAGCGTAAAGCTCATCCTCGCCCACAAGCCCCTTGCTGTCGACCGGCAGATCAAGCGTGCGCGCATGGATCAACCCGTGGCTTTTTTGATAGCCATTGTGGTTCATCTGTAACCTTACCCCATCCACGGCTCGGGTTTTTTTCACCATCACGAGGTGGGGTGTTTCGGCAAAGGGGCGGTCAGCATTGCGTTTTGGTGGGCCAAAGCTGGAGGAAGACAGCCCGTCAATCGCCAATGTTGCATGGGAGGCGGTGGTGCGGCCGGCTTGGTGCCAATCTTTGCCAAATCGCAGGCCTGATCCACAGTTTACGATGACGCGCGTGCGCCCGACTGAGAGCTCAAAGGCGCAGGTGGATGCGTGGCTGGTAAAGCGCTCCTGGCCGAGAGGCGGGGCGGCGGCATCGGCGATCACGGCCGTCGCACCGGATGAGAGGCGGGCAAATCCCATCGCCGAATCCTGTAGAGTGCTGGCGCGGATTCCCGAGATGGCGAGTGCTTGATCCAAGACATATTCGCTGCCTTGGCCACCTCCGTGAAAACGCGCTAAAGTGCCGTCACCATGACGCAGTCCGCGCAGCACCGGTGCGACCCGTGCAAGGCAGCTCGTCAACGCCTCCGGAATGGGCGCATGCGTCAATTCGAGTGATTGTTTGACCCAAGTCAGCACACTGAAAATATCTAAAAGTTCTTCAGGATTGCGTGAGGCAATCGTGCCATGAACATCTATCTGGTCTTGGCACTCCTTAACCAAGGCCATCAGCGCGGCGGGCTGGTGGCTTTGCATCCCAGCCAAAGATTGTGCCGCACAGATTAGCCCGGCCAGGGCTTCGAATCGCCCGCGTCCGGGGGGCAGGTGCCGCCAAGATGTACTCAGTAAACTGGTTTGCAGGGCCATAGACCGCAAAACCTTATCGTGCTGGTTTTGCGACAGGCCGTGCAGCAAAAAGGTTGAATGGTTGATCCAACGGTTCAAACGTCGACCGGTGACCTCTGCGCTCCAGCCGGGCCCAAGCCCCATGCCAAATCCATCAATCCAATCCAAAACCCAGGCCTGAGCTGTGAACTTGGCGCGAGCATCGCCATAGGTGGCCAAGTCATCGAGCCATCGAAACCCATGCAGTTCAGCGGCAAAAAGAGTGGAGGGCGGTTTGTGATTCCATATTGAATTCTCGCCAATGTCCATCACATGGCCGGTGAACACAATTTTTCCTGAGAGAATCAGCGATCCGCGATCAAAATCGCCCGTTGTCCAAGGCTCGGGCGTCGCGATCAAACCCACTTTCGGCTTAGACCAGACCGCCAAGCGCAACAGCCAGCGATATCGGAGTTGCATTAGCCAAGACAGTTGATGAGAATATTGGGTCACAGGCTCAGGCGATCCTAAAAATTGAGTGTTTCGAGGTTTTTATACGTCGAACACCTTACCCTGTCACCCTGCTAAATATCACCCGTGTCGGTTCATTCGGATGAGATAAAACCCATCCATTCCACCAAGCTCGGACCAATAATCTGGGCGCAAGCGAAAACCACCCTCTTGGGTGCGCCAAGCTGGATCCATACCCTGAGGCAAACCCGTATCCGCGGTGAAATCTTTATGTTCGCGTAAGAAATTCTCTGCCTGCACTTCTCCCTCATCTGGAATCAAAGAGCAGGTGCAAAACACCAGCTTGCCGCCGGGTTTCACCCGGCCTGCTGCTGCATTAAGCATTTGTGTCTGAAGCTCTATCAGCTCTGAAATGCCTGTGCCATCCTTGGCGAAGGGCAAATCTGGGTGGCGGCGAATTGTTCCAGTGGCAGAACAGGGCGCATCAAGCAACACGGCATCAAATTGCCTTGGATCTTGCCAGTAAAGAATATTTGCCACCACCAGTTCGGCGGCCAATTGGGTGCGGGCTAAATTTTCGGCCACGCGCTCCATCCGATTGGCGGAGATATCTAAAGCAGTGATAACACCACCTTTGGCGGCCATTTGCATGGTTTTCCCGCCAGGCGCAGCGCAGACGTCTAACACGGTTTCACCTGGCGTCAGCGCCAAAGCGGCGGCAGGCCAAGCTGCTGCGGCATCCTGCACCCACCATTTGCCCTCTGCGAAACCCTCAAGGGTCGAAATTTGCCCGATCTCGCCCAAGCGCAGGGATCCATTTGCCAAGGGCGTGCCGCCTAAAGTAGACGCCCAGGTTTCTAGATCGCCAGTGACGGTTAAATCAACGGGTGCGCCGCGCATATGCGCGGTTTCGATGGCCATAATTGGACCATTACCATAGGCTTCGCGAAGGGGGTTGCGCAGCCATTTTGGCAGCATTTGCACGGGTGATTTGTCCCATTTTCCGGTTTCATCTGCGACGGCCTTGCGTAGCACAGCGTTGATCAGACCTTTGTAAGGACGGGTTTGATTGGACGCGGAGCAAATAGAGACCAAATCATTGACCACAGCATAAGCTGGAGCGCCCATCCCGGCGATTTCAACCAAACCCAGACGCAAAATATTCAGAACTTCCACAGCCGGTAGCTTGGCCAAATGGGGTCGCAAAGCCCGATCTGCCCGGCCCACATGACGGAGGGTGTGGGTGGCCAAACGCTGGCTGCGGGCGCGATCTTCGGGTGCCAAGGCTTGGAATTCATCGGACTGTATCAATTCAGAAAGCTGTTTATGCTCAGTCATCACACCGTTTAATATTTGCACAGCCGCTTGTCGTGGCAGGTTCAAAACGGGACGCTTGTGGGTTTGACCGGCCATGGAAAGTCCGGGGCGACCTGATTTTTGTGGGGGGCGGGGCATGAGCTATCCTTGCGATCTGATGAAAGCGGCGTATATCAGCCTTATGACAGAAAACAAGAAACCCGATCTCAAAGCCGCGGCCGCGCGTGCACTGGCTGAAGCAGAAGCCCGCAAAGCGGCACAACCCGAGCAAACCCTGCCGTCGGAACTTGGCGGGCGCGACGGGCCCGAGCCCGTGCGTTTTGGCGACTGGGAGCGCAAAGGTATCGCGGTGGATTTTTAGGAGCGTCTGGCTGTTGTCAGCACTGTTTGGACTCTGGAACGATATTTTACAGCCCTAAGACATCCATCATATTATATTGACCAGGCTGCTTGCCTTGCCCCCAAAGTGCAGCTTTCAGTGCGCCGCGGGCGAAAATGGCGCGGTCGGTGGCGATATGGCGTAGAATGATGCGCTCGCCGGCGGACGCGAACAGCACATCATGTTCGCCCACGATATCGCCGCCGCGAATCGCGGCAAAGCCGATATCACCGCGTTTGCGGGCGCCTGTAATGCCATCGCGGCCACTGTCGCGCATATCGCTCAATGAGACACCGCGTCCTGTAGCGGCAGATTCCCCAAGCATGAGGGCGGTACCAGACGGGGCGTCGATTTTGTGGTGGTGATGCGCTTCGATAATTTCGATGTCAAAATCCTCATCCAAGGCGGCGGCGACAGTTTCAGTAATTTTGGTGAGGAGATTTACGCCAAGCGACATATTGCCAGCCCGCACGATGACCGCATGGCGGCTGGCCGGCTCGAGCTTTTCTAGGTCTTCTTCGCTCATGCCTGTGGTTCCGATGACATGCACGGCGCGGGCTTGCGCGGCGAGGGCGGCGAATTCTAGCGTGGCGGCCGGGGCGGTGAAATCAATCACGGCCTGGGACAGTGCAAATGCCTCAAGTGGTTCATCTGTAACAACCACGCCAACGGCTTGCCCGCCCATAGCTTCGCCTACATCGCAGCCAACCCAGGGGTGTCCTTTGCGCTCAACTGCGCCGACAAGCCTTGCTTTATCACTGTTCAAAACAGTTTGAAGCAGCATTTGTCCCATGCGCCCAGAGGCGCCGGTGATGGTGATTGCGGGGGTTTGAGCCATAACATTCTCCTTTCCTGCTTATGTGGAGCAAAGTTTTGCCACTTGCAAACCTATTGGTACAGCGCCTATGACCCCTTCCATGGCACAAAGCAGATCACATAAAAAATCCGGACCGTCGCAACGGCAGCTGAAAGTTGGCGAGGTCATTCGCCGGACCTTGTCGGAAATACTGGCCCGCGACGAGATTCACGATCCGGAACTGAATCGCATTTCCATCACTGTCTCAGAGGTGACCACCTCGCCAGATTTGCAGATTGCGACTGTATATATCATGCCTCTGGGCGGTAAGCTCTATGAGGAGGCGATTGCGGCATTGGCGCGTAATAAGGGCCAGATTCGCAGCATCGTTGGTCGTAAGGCAGGGTTGAAATTTGCGCCTGACTTGAGATTTCGTATTGATGAGACGTTTGACCGAATAGACAGCACGCGCGCCTTATTTGAGCGCGAAGACGTGCGCCGCGATCTCGCGCCAGATAGGGAGGTTGGGGATGCAGTCGATTCGGGTTCTCAGCGCGATTGACCTGCTGCGCTGCCCGGGCTAGGGCAGCCGCCTAAAACGCATGAGGGACTTATGGGACGCACACGCAAGGGCCGGGATGTTTCCGGTTGGGTCATTGTTGATAAACCCGCAGGCCTGACCAGCACGGCTGTGGTCAATAAAATTCGTTGGGCATTTGATGCCAAAAAAGCAGGCCATGCGGGAACTTTGGATCCCGAAGCCACTGGGCTTTTAGCGGTAGCGCTGGGCGAGGCGACGAAGACCATCCCCTTTATCACAGATGCAACGAAAGCGTACGAATTTACAGTAAATTTTGGCGCTGCCACCAATACTGACGACGCGGAGGGGGAGGTGATCAACACCTCGGATGAGCGCCCCAGTGATGCGCAGATTATTGAGGCTTTGCAGGGGCTTCTTGGCGAAATCATGCAGGTGCCGCCGCAATTTTCCGCAGTGAAAATTGATGGGCAGCGGGCGTATAAATTGGCGCGTGCGGGCGAGGAAATGCAGATTGCCGCCCGGCCGCTTTGGGTCGAAGAGCTGTTGCTGGCTGACCGGCCTTCAGCGGATCAAGCGGTTTTGGAAATGACCTGCGGCAAGGGCGGATATGTGCGTTCTATTGCGCGGGACTTGGGTGAGGTACTGGGCTGTTATGGCCATGTGGCGCAATTGCGTCGCCTCTGGTCGGGCCCGTTCGATTTGGCACAGGCGATCAGCCTAGAACAAATTGAACCCTTTGCGAAAACGGCTGAGATTGACCAGTTCTTGTGTCCCTTGGAAGACGGTTTGGCGGATCTGTTGCAGGGAACAACCAATGCGGAAGGCGCGGCAAAACTGCGCAATGGCAATCCAGCGATTTGTTTTACCAAAGCAGAGTATGGTGATGAAATTTGGGTCAGCTATGAGGGCAAAGCCCAGGCGATTGGCCGTTATAAATCTGGCGAAATCCATCCCGCGCGGGTAATTTTGCAAGGTTAAATGCCACTCTATTTGTGACGCTTTGCACACCACTTGATGGGTCACGGCATGCCGATTTTTGACCAAACTGAACGGATGTTCAAAAAAATTGATTGACCTTTGACAATCCGCAGTCAATCTATCTAATCAGAGCCTATGAAAAGGCGCCGGGAACCGGCATTGGGAGGATCGTATTTTGACTGTGACGGATTCGGCTAGTCTGGTCTCTATTCCAGCACTACTGGCACGCAATGCGAGTGAGTTTGGCGATAAAGCGGCCTATCGCGAGAAAGAATTTGGCATTTGGCAAAGCTGGACTTGGCTTGAAGCGGTGGATCAAGTTGAGGCTCTGGCCTTGGGTTTGCTATCGCTGGGTGCCGAAAAAGGTGACCATGTGGCCATCGCGGGTCGCAACCGTCCTTACCTCTATTGGGCAATGTTGGCTGCACAATCAATCGGCGCTGTGCCCGTACCAATTTACCAAGACGCGGTAGGAGATGAGATTGCCTATGTTCTAGATCACTGCAATGCGCGGTTTATCGTGGCTGGTGATCAGGAGCAGGTGGATAAGATCCTCGACATTCGCGACAGTTTGAAAAATCTTCAGACCATCATTTATTTGGATCCACGCGGATTGCGCAAATATGACCACAGCATGCTCAAGCAATATCAGAGCTTGCAAGACGAAGGCCGCGCGGCGCGGAGAGATCTGGGCGACGAGCTGGTCAAACGTCAAAAGGCGCAGACCTATGACGACACCTGCGTGATGCTCTATACCTCCGGGACCACTGGCCGTCCGAAGGGCGTGGTATTGTCCAACCGGAACGTCATTGAAACCTCAAAAAACTCATCGCAATTTGATGACCTAGGCTCAAGCGAAGAAGTATTGGCTTATCTGCCGATGGCATGGGTCGGTGATTATACCTTCTCGATGGGGCAAGCGTTATGGACGGGCTTTTGTGTCAATTGCCCAGAGAGCGCCGAGACGATGATGACTGATTTGCGGGAAATCGGTCCGACGTATTATTTCGCCCCGCCGCGGGTGTTTGAAAACCAGTTGACCAATGTGATGATCCGCATGGAAGATGCGGGCAGTCTCAAAAAATGGATGTTTGACAAGGCGATGGCCCATGCCAAGCGCGTGGGCCCAGCGTTATTGAGCGGAGAACCGGTTGGCTTCATGGATAGGGTTAAATATTTTCTGGGTGATATTTTTATCTACGGACCTCTTAAAAACACCCTTGGCCTGAGCCGCGTGCGCATTGGCTATACAGCCGGTGAGGCGATTGGCCCTGAGTTGTTCGACTTTTATCGCTCGATTGGGATTAATCTGAAACAGCTTTACGGCCAAACAGAAGCTACGGTTTATGTGACCATTCAACCGGATGGACAGGTGCGGGCCGATACGGTGGGCGTTCCGGCGCCGGGCGTTGAAGTGCGTGTTGGGGACAATGGTGAGATTTATTACAGGTCACCAGGTGTCTTTGTGGAATATTACAACAACCCGGAAAGCACAGCGTCAACCAAAGACGCCGAAGGCTGGGTGGCAACGGGAGATGCGGGCTTTTTTGAAGAAGATACAGGCCACCTGCGTATTATTGACCGCGCCAAAGATGTTGGCAAAATGGCCGATGGGCGTTTGTTTGCGCCAAAATATGTTGAGAATAAGCTGAAATTCTATCCGAATATTTTGGAGGCTGTCGTCTTTGGCAGTAGTCGGGACTATTGCACCGCGTTTGTGAATATTGATCTGAATGCTGTGGGCAATTGGGCTGAGCGCAACAATATTGCCTATGGCGGCTATCAAGAACTGTCTCAACACCCAAAGGTTTTGGATATGATCCAGGCCCATATCGAAGAAACCAATCAAAGCATTGCGCAAGACCCGATGCTCTCAGGGTGCCAAGTGAGCCGCTTCTTGGTCCTGCACAAGGAATTGGATGCCGATGACGGTGAAATGACCCGCACACGTAAGGTGCGTCGTCGCACGGTTGAGGATAAATTTGATGATCTGATTGCCGGCCTTTATGGCGGTGCGGAGTTTGTTGAGACTACCACTGAGGTGACCTATGAGGACGGGCGTAAGGGCTCGATTTCGGCAAAATTGGAGCTGCGAGATGCAGCGATTGCAGCCGAGCAACAGGTGGCCGCGCAATGATTGTATCCATGCCCGCAGTGATCATTCAATATTCTTTGGAGTGTGCGCCCCATGTTTGACCAAGCCGAAAGTTTTGTAACCGCAGATGGCCGCACCATTGGTGCTGTGATGATGGAAATGAAGAATATCACCCTGCGGTTTGGTGGGGTCGTGGCTATCAAGGATATTTCTTTTGATGTACGTGAAGGAGAGATCCGCGCGATTATCGGACCTAATGGCGCCGGAAAATCGTCGATGCTCAACGTCATTTCTGGCTTTTACCATCCTCAGGATGGGGAGGTCTGGTACAAAGGCGCCCGCCGGCCGGAAATGAAACCCTTTGAAGTTGCCCGACAAGGCATCGCGCGTACGTTCCAGAATATCGCGCTTTTCGAAGGCATGAGCGTTTTGGATAACGTCATGACCGGCCGTTTGAACCACATGAAAAGTGGTATTTTAAGCCAAGCAATTTGGTATGGAAAAGCCGAACGTGAAGAGACAGAAAATCGCGCGGTGGTAGAACGCGTGATCGATTTTCTTGAAATTCAACATATCCGCAAAACACCAGTCAGTCGCTTGCCCTACGGGTTGAAGAAACGCGTTGAATTGGCCCGCGCCTTAGCGGCTGACCCCAAGCTTTTGCTGCTTGATGAGCCAATGGCGGGCATGAACGTGGAAGAAAAAGAGGACATGAGCCGCTTTATTCTCGACGTGAACGATGAATTTGGCACGACGATTGTGTTGATTGAGCATGATATGGGTGTTGTGATGGATCTATCCGACCGCGTGGTTGTGATGGATTATGGCAAGAAAATTGGCGATGGTCCACCCGATGAAGTGCGCAACAATCAGGCGGTGATTGATGCCTATTTGGGAGTCGCGCATGATTGATGCTATTAAATTTAAGGGCTTCTGCTTCATGCAGGCTGCTCACAATACCGGCGCGGAGGCGTAAGCAATGTTCCCAGACCAATTTTTATTCGGTGTCGAAGTTTTGCTAAATGGCTTGATGGCTGGGGTGCTTTACGCTCTGGTGGCTTTGGGGTTTGTTCTAATTTTCAAAGCTTCGGGCATTTTTAACTATGCGCAAGGGGTTATGGCCTTGTTCGCGGCGCTTACGCTTGTGGGCATTATGGATGGTCAGGTGCCGTTTTCCCATTTAATCAACGCGCTTTTTGGCACGGATGTGCATCATTTTGGCTGGCACGTCCCAGCCTTTGCAGCCATTCTTTTAGCGATGGCGGTGATGGTTGGATTAGCCTGGATTGTTCAGTATTTCATCTTCCGACATTTGGTGGGGCAAGAACCAATTATCCTCTTCATGGCGACCAT
>Ga0206125_10000732_pt1 | contig 41231 bp, 37 predicted proteins | sample Helgoland_Spring_4_FD_148598 | JGI IMG/M metagenome (GOLD analysis project Ga0206125, IMG submission 148598) | Pelagic subsurface seawater microbial communities from Kabeltonne, Helgoland, North Sea - Helgoland_Spring_Bloom_20160331_1 | ecosystem: Environmental > Aquatic > Marine > Epipelagic ... | reverse complement strand
CTGCTAACGCAGCATTTTCATACTCTATAAACCCTTGCTCAGCTTTCCAAAAACAATATGCAGCCAGTCGCCAGTGATAAAGGGGGCCAACTATATTATACCGACTTCGCAATTTGGGTGTAAGGTTTATTAAAAAATCTTCATGATCTTTTATAGAAAATTTTCCTGAACCATAAATTTTATGCATTCCAGGAGAGAGGAACATCATAATATCTACGATCGGGTCACCAATGGCAGGGCATTGCCAATCAATTAGTCGCAACCCCTCATCGCCTAATATCAAATTACCTGGCACAACATCAGTATGTAATAATACTGGCTCAATATCTGAAATTGATACATCTGGACATATATTGATTAATTTATTTTTATGATAATTGTTTAGCTTGTTTATTATTTCAAGCCCAGATTGTTTAATATCTGATGGTAAATTTGAAAGAATTCGCAATCCATTTGGGTATTTATGTTTGCGAATTCGAGTTAATAACTCTGATACAGTCTCTACATCATGAGACCATGTGTGACCTTTAATATAGTTATACAAAAGAACGTCACCAAAAGGCGTTTTTAAATACTTATAGGGCTTTGGCGCAATATCTGAACCATCAAGCCAAAGAAGACATCTATACTCTGCTTCTGGAGTGTTGTTGAAAAGTGGATTAGTTTTTGTTTCTAAATACAGCTTACAAATTAAATCCTTTTCACCTATGAGCCGCCATACTTTATTTGTTTGCCCCCCAGTTTGAGTATGCCATACAGTTTGATTTGATAGTATTCCCTGCATAAGCAGATAATTTTGTAATTTGTTTTTTATTTCATGATCAAAATTCATCATAAAGTTTTACGTTAGTCATTCAAACATCACAAGGTTTTGATCTTTTCAAGATGTATTAGTTTCATTAGAATATAGATGTGGCTCTGTGGCTCAACTGGATAGAGCAGCCCCCTCCTAAGGGGCAGGTTGGTGGTTCGAATCCACCCAGGGTCACCATAAATTATCTATAGATAATAAATCAATATCATTATAAGATATAATTTATTATTTTAGGTGTGGCTATGTATAAATTTTTTCTTATATTTATTTTTGCAACATTCTTAAATACACAACCTTTGTTTTCCCAAAATGATACCCTTAATATGAGTGTTGGTACTGCTTTCAATTCAGGAAATGTCTTAGGAGTTTACAATAATTTAAGAACCCAAAATAAAAGCAATGTTAATTTCAATCTTGAATATTCAAAAAGAAGTTTATCTTCACAATTGTCTCTTAATTTTGATGATCATGATAAGCTTAGCTTTGATAACTCATATGTTAATTATGAGAAAGGAATAGCAAACTTAAGTATTGGTAAAGTTGACCGTATCTGGTCTTTTTCAGAAAAATCATCTCTTATTTTATCCTCAAATAGTAGACCACTTGAAGCCCTTTCTCTAAAGTTAGAGAATAGGTTTAATACGAACTGGTTGCCTTCAACAGGAAATTGGTCAGTCGAACTTATTAATGGCTCTACTAAAAACTCGTACAATGGTAAAAATTCAATGCTATCTGGCGCAAGAGTTGTAATTAGCCCACATGAAAATTTAAGTTTTGAAATTCTACAAACAGCACAATGGGGAGATCAAAACGATAAATTGTATTCAGCCGATATCGAAGCTTTTTTCTTAGATACTAATATAGGCAAAAATGCCAGTGTAAATAGGTTGGCAGGTTTTGGGTTATCATATTCAGTACCTTTAAATAAAAATACCTATCGCTTTTATAGTCAAGCAATAGGCGAGGACGAGGCTGGTAATTTACCGTCATGTTATGCGTGGATGGCCGGCCTTGAACTGACAGCCCCAGAAATGAAATTTCCCACCACTATATCAATTGAAGCTATTGATACGCGAGTAAAAAGAACCGAACATGGATACTGCGGGCCAAACACTATGTATAATAATGGTGTTTATGATTATATCAATTATGACACTGTACTAGGAGTACCAATTGATACTGAAGGCACTTCTTTAGAGTTTTTTGGGTTTTCTCAGATAAATAAAAATTTAAACATTAATTATTCGACAAAGTTTTTGAATATTAACGATAAAGATTATTCACAACATCGCTTATCATCCAAACGTAGCTTAGGAACACTAACCTCATTAGGGGTACATTGGGAAAATGATGGGTTTGAATTAGGTGGAAATATTGGTTATCAAAATTTGATATTAGATAAAGCTTATGTATCAAATGGCACAATATTTAGCTTATTTTCTTCAATTAAATTTTAGTAATTTCTCATGCCTTATAAAAAAATGTGTATATAGGATATACTAGTGCTTTATTTACCCAAACCTCTTAATATCGTAATAAGTGTATTACCAATAATCTTTAATTCAATAATATAATTTACATTCTGTATATAATAATTATCAACAAATACTTTTTTTGCAGTTGCTTCCAAGCCTTCAGCATATCCCAATCTAATTTGTGATAAACCAGTAATACCTGGACGAATAATATGCCGTTCTCGATATCCGTTAACATTTTTCAAATATTCTAAAGCATGTAAGTAATAGTCTGGCCTTGGCCCAATCAAACTCATCTCGCCTTTTAAAACATTCAAAATTTGAGGCAATTCATCAAATCGGCTTTTGCGTAAAATTTTACCAAAAGATGTAATTCTATCAATTTCAACCGGATCATCATATTTTCTAGTAATTTCCTTAACAGACATCATAGTTCGAAATTTAATTGCAGAAAAAACACTGCAATCTTTACCCATCCGATCCTGAATAAAAAACAAACTTCCTGGGTTAAAAAAATAGTTAAAAAATAGTATAATTATTGAAACAATAAAAAGTAACGGAATTAATAACAAGCATACAAATATATCAAACAAACGTTTGTTAACCCAAAATATTTTGTTTCCGATTGTACGATTAGAAATATTCATGTGTAAACCTGTTATTTAAAATATAGTATACGATATCAAAATGATATAACAAGTTAATTATAATTCATATGTTTTTTCCAAAGCTTATCTAAGTTTTTTCTCCTAAAACTCTTCAAGCTTAAGTTTCTTAAGCCAAAAACACTATCTTTTGAGGAAATTATTAGCCTTGTTCCAAAATTTTCCTTATTTAGAGTATTTTCAAATTTCAAATTAAAGAACATGTTCATATTAGAGTTATTTTTTATTTGATCGAAACCTATTTGAAATTTCATAGTTTCATCCCCAAATGTAGCATAAAACTCTGATTCTAATTTTTTGTCTTGCTCATGGATACCCAAAGTAAGATCAAATTGATTTGCTATATCAAACCAAGTGTTACCGATGCCCATGTTTAAGTGATCTGACTTAAATTCATGATTTATATTTCCATAAAACTCTGAGTTCTCATTGTTAGAAAGTTTTACAAATTTTGCATTGAAGACTGTATATTCACCCTTAGCTTGTTCAACACCAAAATTACCAAGGGCATTTTTTGATATAATAACGTTTTTATTTAAGTTTACTCCAAAAGATATTTTTTCTTTGTTTTTTAAAAATAATCCTGCATTGATATTAGATAAAATACTTTGGCTTAAAATCAGATTTGAATTATTATCTGATATAACAATATCTATATTTTTTGATTTATTTGACTGAAGTGTTAGCCCATTATCAATTTTTTGGCTTAAATAAAAAAGGTCAGATGCATCTGCATGTTTTTTTGATATATAATATGCATCCCTTGGAATTGAAAAACTATACCTAGTTTTTTCTTTAATTTTTGGTGTTAAAAGAACACTTCTCTTTTGTGGTTTTTCTATAAAATAGCGGTCAATATTTTCCACAATAGATTTGCTAGAATTACTTGGTATGTATTCAATTTCTTCTGCCTGAATAGTTATAGGCATCAGCAATATAATCATTATTATATTATAATATCTTACAAATATCCTAATTAACATTATTTATAGCTAAGATTGATGTCGCAATATTGCCCAAAACTCTCGATACAATATCTGTTAACCCTAGTACTGATAATTTATCAATTTTAGGTGGTATAACAACGACAGAACCAACTGGAATAACTGTATTGTTATCTAACAAGCGACTTTCTCCATTTGGTAATAATAAATAAGCTTTTCGAATGTTTGCCATTTTGGTTAAACCACCCGCTGAGAATATATAATCTTTATAAGTCTTATTTTGGCTATATCTTGCAACAGTGGTTCTTTGAACAGCACCAATAATGGACACATGTGATGGCCTCTTTGGAAGCATCAATTTATCACCATCTTGTAAATAAAAATTATCATTAGTATCCATTATGTTTATTGTCATTCTGCCTGTTGTTGGCAAATTTCTTAATTGTTGCGCAAAGCCTAACACTGCTTTTATTTGATCACCAACCCCTTCGATATCTGATTGTGCCAATGTTAGAACAGATGCCTCTAATTGGCCTGCTAAGATGTTATTAGATTCTTTTTCTTGAGCTTTGATTGATTCCCTCTCTAGAACCGCGCCTAATGGATAAGCTGTGTCTGATAAACCTCCAGCTTGGGCTATTATTTCTGATAGCGTTTCTGACTTTGAAAAAGCATAATCACCAGGTATCAAAAATTCTCCTGATAAATTAATAAATCCACTTACGGCTGTGTTTATTGCTTTTGGTACACTAACATAATATTCACCAGAAAGAATAGTTTCATTCTCCATCAAACTATTTAGTTTATAAATATTAGGAGTTGATTTAATTAATATATCATTTTCATTTAAAGATTTTGAAACAATAACACTTGAAGATGCCTTTGAACTTATCAATCCTGCAACTTCCACTAAATCTTTCAATCTTATCATATTGGCTACTGGGTATGTTCCAGGATACATAATTGAACCAGAAATAAATCGAAGATTTGATTCCATAAATTTAGCTACATATTCTGTGTTGTTATCATTCTGTTTTCGTTGTTTTGAATCTTTGTCTTTATTTTTTATAATTTCAGAATTAATTTGATTTAAACTATTAGACTTAGTTTTTCCATTTTCAATTTCAGCACTTTCATTGTCATTAATAAGTCTATCACTCTCATCTTTAAGAAGGTCTTTTCTATCAAGACTATTTACGAATTTTTCTCTTACGTATTGCTCAGAGAAAAAATAAACCACATTTGAAGCATCAAGGATTATATTTTGTGTTTTAGAAAAAAACGTTGGCGCATCATAAGAATTTAAAGTCCAGACGTTGTCAGTATTTCGTTTGCTACTTAGACCAATATATAATTTATAAAATTCGTCTGTATCAATTATTTGATTGAGTATTTTATAATTTGAAACAGCATTGTTTGGAGCTAAAATTAAACGTAATTTATCATCATGATAGACTCTCACTGCATCACTTTCAATTATATCATCTAGTAAGGAAGAGCCAGCTGATGCGTCGTAATTATTAATTAATTGGCGATAAATACTTTTGCTAATTAAAGTAATGTCTTGGTTTTTTTTAATTTTGAATTCATAGTTCAAATTTTTAATTCTTGGTATTGAATTCAAATCTCTATCTTTAACAATCACAAACTCGTTAATGATGCCAGGCAACCTGCCTCTAAAATTGTTTATAATATTGGAAGAGGTCATATCTTCTGAATATGGTAAAATAGAAAATAATTCACCGTTTAAATTAATTCTTACAATATTTGATTTTTGAAGTATTTTTCTAGAGTAATTTACATATTCAGAATATTGTAGATTTTTATCTTTTAATTTCTGTTTTAATTTTAATGTTTCTAAACTAGAATTATTTTTATCCAAATTATCTGATGCTTCTATTTCAGCTAAATCATAATAGTCATTAGCTTCCTGCTCTAGGATGAGTTCATTAAAAAATTTATCTTCAAAAATAAATAATCTATTTCCTTTTTTCAGTTTTACAGGGTGATGATTTGGATGATTGTGTTTATGCATTGCTAACCTAAGGTTAAATGCTTCAACTCCTTCATTGTTCTCTAACAGAGCTAAATCATACACAGTTTTTGCACTTGGAGTATAGAAACCCTTTATAGACTCATAGAACTCTTTGTCTTGATTAACGGGAACATACGCAATTCTTTCACCATCAAGATAAATTTCTGCAATATTTGATTTAACAACTTTAGAAATAATAGGATCAAGTGATTTATTAGGGTCTGAAGCAACTAATCCTAAATATTCCTCTTTTGTAAATAATCGCAAATCTGATCCAACAGGTAGGATAATGTTGTCTTCCTCAAAAGCTTCATCTAAATTTATAGCCTGAACTTCTTTTCCAACAATTAATGCAAACGATGTGTATATATTTTTATTTGTTAAGTGATTGTCTTCATTTAGTATTGATCCATCTTTAAGAACTTCTTTAATATAATGTAGCTTTTGTTTTTGGTTGAGTGGGACGTATGCAATTCTTTCACCATCAAGGTAAATTTCTGCAATATTTGATTTAACAACTTTAGAAATAATAGGATCAAGTGATTTATTAGGGTCTGAAGCAACCAATCCTAAATATTCCTCTTTTGTAAATAATCGTAAATCTGATCCAACAGGTAAGGTAATGCTATCATCCTCTAATGCTTCATCTAGATTTATAGCCTGAACTTCTTTTCCAACAATTAATGCAAAAGGTGTGTATGCATCTAAACTTAATACTGCACCACCCTTTAATACTTCTTTTATACTTACTGATGTGTTGATTTTTATCTCGTAGTCTTTGAGTACAGCTCCATAAACTTTTGATATATTTAAATCACGCGTTTCAATAAAGTTTATCTGGAGTGCTTCGCCTTCTTTAATTGATTCATTTCTAGCTGCCAAACGTGTTGTTATTTGTCCGCTTGAGTCAAAATAATATACTTTTAATTCTGCTCCAGAAGGCAAGAAGGAATTTCCAGTAATATTTAGTAAATCTTTTATTTTAATTTCAGATTTATCACTTGGGAGTTCATATATTCTAGGGTTGTTTGCAAATCCTGTTACTGCAACCGTTGGCCCTTTAAACGGAACAAATATACGTGCACCGTTTTTAATAAGTGGATCAAGTTCTGGTGATGCATTTTGTAAAAAATTATAAAAATCTACTGTTTGTGTTGCTTCACCAATTTGACTTAATGAAATGTTTCGTAATGACCCACTATCTGAAATGCCTCCTGAATATGCAATAACTCTGCTTAGTGGAGTATAGGCGGGCACTGCAATAGTTCTTGGGGATTTTACATTACCAGAAATCTGCACTGTTACCAATCTTGCATTATTTAACCTAACAAAGACTTCAGCGGATGCATCGTCCAGTAGAATTTTATCAAGAACTAATTTACTGACTTGATTTAAGTTCAAGTTATTAACATTTAATGGATATACATTTTCAAGCGTGATAGTTCCATCATTCATAACTTGATAATTTTCGTTAGATGGACTCAGCCCAGTTATCGCAATCTGAATTGTATCCCCTGGCGCCAGTTGATAATTTTTTCCTATGGTATTAAAAAAAAGTAAGCTATCATCTTGTGGCTGGGTAAATTCATTTGATCCATAAATATTTAAATCTTCTCCAATAAGAGCAGAAAAATATCTCATTAGCATAGATTTTTCATTAATATCTTTTTGGTTACTAGCTTGAGATAAATTTATCTGTAGATTGTTATCTGTGTTTGCTACATTTTGATTTTCAGATATCTGCTTTTGATCAACAATGTTTTTGTCTTTTTTTGGAAAATTATTTAGTATTGACGGATTTTCAGTTAACACTTTTTGAAGATTTGCATCATTAATTGATTGAGCAAAACTTGGCTGCCCCAAGATTAATAAAGTAAAAATTAATACGTTTCTTAAAATCAGAATATTCATTAATTATCTTTCTTAATTGCATGTCGTATTAATACTATAGCTGCCCCAAATAATAATCCCAACAATAGTGAAAACGCCAGAATTAATAAAGGCCTTGGAGCGGTTGGGTAAAAACTTATTGTCGGTTCAATGTATGGCTCAGCCGTGAAGTATTTTCCTCTCGAAGCAAACATTAGCTTTTGCTCTTCTTGGCCAATAAGTTCTGCTAAAGCTTCTCTATGCTCTCGAGAACGTGCAGTACGAAGCTTTTCTTTATAAAAAGCTAATGGCTCTTTTGAAAACTTAATATAACGCTGCCTCATAATTTTATCACTCGTTTCAATAAGCGCAGAAATAAGTGACAAAAGCATATCTGGCTTTGATGATTCAGCACTCAAAGTTAGAAAACCAGTTTCTTTAGATTCGGTTATTAAAATATTTTTGGTAATATAGATAGCTAAACGTCTCGCATCAGGAGGAATATAATTTACTTCTTTATTTCCAGTTAAAATTCTTTTTAAAGCACCAGTATAAATTGTAAATTTACTTTCTGGTGGTGCAGAAAACCTATTTTGAGTTGGGTCCCATTCATTCTCATAAATTTTTTCAAGTAGTTTTTTATTTTCAAAAATTATTTCTGATACTTCTACAGAAGATATTAATTCTTTAAAAATTTTAAAATCGTTTGAAGAATTTGACGGCAACTGAATACCTGCAAATGATGCAAATCCACCCAAACCAGACAAAGCAGTATTCTGTTTATTTTCTCCAACAGGTTTTAATTTATATGTAACTAAATATTCTCTTTGGGCAGTATGAAGATACATTGACGCAAAAAAAACAAAAAGCACAGTAAATAAAAAAATATAGATTTTACCCTGCCAAAGCGTTGCAAATAATTCTCTTAAATCGATCTCGTTATCATTATTTATTTGATGATTTTTCATATTTAACACTATAATAAAGTTATATAATATCTGTTAAAACAAAAAAGAAAAGCACAAACTAAAAATTTAGAATCATAGTTTAAAGTTTGATAATTATATTTATCACAACCTAAAATCTTCAACTTACTTTTGTTTCTTTTTTACTGTACCCTTATTGCAAATCAGACTAAAGGACCACTGCTCATATTGCATCAATTTGCAGTCAGTCTCAAAATTCCATAAAACAGCCTGGAATCGTCAGTACATTTTAAGATCTGGTAATATAGCAACATCGTAATATGCCACATCTTATTCTTGGTCACGACTGAGCTCAGATTAGCCAATCCATAAACATTTTCACAAAAGTAGCAATTAAATAATTATCTAACTTTTTTCATTTAGCCAAAGGGTATAAGCTCCATGCTTTGCAGCAATGACTTATCACGAATTAGACAAAGTCTCGATCAGATTTGTGCCTGAGGGGCGAGATAGAAAGCAGCAGAAGGTTCGAGATAGTATCCCCGGAATTCATTTGATAATTGATTAGCTGAAGTAATTATATCTGCGGAAATATTCGATGAGCTACTGAGTAACATATCCTAAGGTTCAATCACAAACATGGACATATTACACATAGCCTCAATCCATAAAGCAACAGCACAGTATTAAAGGCCACAAGGTAAACACTAAAAGCAATATCAAATCGACAACCATTAAGCGATCAATCATTTAGAGTTAGGGCAGCACTTGATCTATTAGAGTAAGGCGAAGCTATTAAAACAATAATGCTCGGAGAAGGTTGATAGATGCATTTGACCGTCATGAAGAAACTACTAGATGATGTGTAATAAATCAACTTGACCTTTCCAACCTGCCAATCACGATCCTAATACCATCGCGCCAATTAGAACAATTTACGCCAAACTTACTTTCTATCTTAGTACAATCTAATACCGAATAGGGTGGCCGAATTGCGGGTGTCGGGTAATCAGACGTCGTAATAGACTTAACATAGCTGGGTATTTTAAATCCCTGTACTTTTGCTTCTGAAAATATTCCGCACGCAAAGTCATGCCAAGAACAGGGTTCATCACCACAGTAGTGGTATATACCGGATGATGATCCTTTTAAATCGAGTAAAGGCAAAATGGACACTATAGTTTTGGCAATATCCTGAGCGTAAGTAGGACAGCCAATTTGATCTCCTACGACACTTAACTCATCACGCTCAGCAGCCAATTGAAGCATTGTTTTTAAAAAATTGTTGCCATGTTCACTGTATACCCATGCAGTGCGTATTATCAGATATTTACAACCAGAAGCTTTAATCGCCACCTCGCCTTTCAATTTTGAGGCCCCATAAACACCTTGAGGATTGGTTGGATTATCTTCTTTGTAAGGAACTTCAGAATTACCATCAAAAACATAGTCTGTTGATATATGAATAAACCAACAGTCCAGTTTATTGCATATGTTGGAGAGATTAGCCACTGCAAGATGGTTTATACGGTAGGCAGCTTCAGACTCTTCCTCAGCTTTATCAACTGCAGTATAAGCCGTTGCATTGATTACAACATCAGGCAAAATTTCCAACATATGGGCTTTAGTTGCTTCCAGGTCAGCAATATCAATTTGCACACGCGAGGTATAAACAACATCATGCTCTGTAGTAGCTAACTGATCATTGAGACACTGGCCAAGTTGACCTTTAATACCATGAACCAATATTTTCATAAACTAAGATTAACTAATCGTTTGGCGTTTTCATCTTTATTTGACAGGATTGGATTAGTTATTGGCCACGGAATATCTAAATCTTGGTCACTCCATAAAATACTACCTTCATCGCTAGGGTCATAATAATCCGTGCATTTATACTCAAAGTCAGCAGTATCAGACAACACTACAAAACCATGCGCAAAGCCCGGAGGTACCCAAAACTGCTTTTTATTTTCCTCAGACAGAATAACACTTTCCCATTCTCCAAATGTTGTCGACCCCTTACGTATGTCTACAGCGACGTCATAAACTTCACCTCGGACAACACGAACCAACTTTCCTTGTGGTTTAGTCTTCTGAAAATGCAATCCTCTAAGAACACCCCTCTCTGACCTAGAATGGTTGTCTTGAACAAACGGCAAGTCAATACCAGCCTCATGCTCATATCTGACAGCTTGAAATGTTTCTAGGAAAAAGCCCCTATCATCACTAAGTACGCGCGGCTGTATGATTACACAGCCTTTAAGTTTTGAATGGCAAATCTTCATTTATAACCTCCTGCTACCTTAGCAAGATACCCGCCATAGCTCGTTTTATTGAGCTTTTCGGCCTGTAACATTAAATCAGCTTGTGAAATCCAACCATTATGAAATGCAATCTCCTCTAGGCAAGCCACTTTTAAACCTTGACGATGCTCTATCGTTTGAACGAATTGACCGGCCTCAAGAAGGGAGTCATGAGTACCAGTGTCTAACCAAGCAAACCCTCTACCTAACAATTCAACCTTCAAATCCTTCCTAGCTTGATAGGCTTTGTTGATATCTGTGATTTCAAGCTCACCTCGCAACGAAGGCAAAATACTGTCAGCAATTTCCACAACATCGTTATCGTAGAAATAAAGCCCAGTTACTGCATAGTTAGATTTAGCAGCGTTTGGCTTTTCCTCAATGCTTAAAACATGACCCTGACTATCGAATTCAACAACCCCAAAGCGCTCAGGGTCTTTAACATGATATCCAAAAATAGTAGCTCCTTTGTTTCGAGAGGTGGCGATATTTAACTTCTCAGTAAAATGCTGGCCGTAAAACACATTATCTCCAAGCACTAAGGCTACATTATGATTACTAATAAAACTTTTACCAATAATAAACGCTTGAGCAAGCCCATCAGGGCTGGGCTGAATAGCATAGTCAATACAAACGCCTAAATGGGAACCATCACCTAAAAGGCGCTGATAGCCTGACATATCTTCAGGCGTCGAAATAATAAGAATATCTTTAATTCCAGCCAGCATTAGAACCGAAATTGGGTAGTAAATCATCGGCTTGTCGTATATGGGTAGTTGCTGTTTCGATACTCCTATCGTTATGGGGTGGAGTCGACTACCCGAACCACCTGCTAATACAATTCCTTTATACTTTGATGTCATATATCCACCCCTATCTCTCCATTCGATAAGCGCCTGAAATGACACTCTCCCACCAAGACGTATTATCTAAATACCACTGAACTGTTTTGCGTAATCCAGTTTCGAATGTTTCTTCTGGCACCCAACCAAGTTCACACTTAATTTTAGAAGCATCAATAGCGTAACGAACATCATGACCTGGGCGATCTTCAACAAAGGTTATTAAATCTTGATACCTGCCTGTTCCTTTGGGTTTTTCGGGCGCAAGCTCTTCTAGAAGGTCACAAATAGCTTGAACAACCTCAAGATTAGTCTTTTCATTATGACCACCAATATTATAGGTCTCACCAACTTTACCTTTAGTTGCGACCTTAATTAAGGCTTTTGCATGATCTTCAACATACAACCAATCACGTATTTGCAAGCCATCACCATAAATAGGCAAGGGCATACCATGAATAGCATTTAGGATTATATGAGGAATAAGTTTTTCAGGAAAGTGGTATGGACCATAATTATTCGAGCAATTGGTAATGAGTATGGGTAGGCCATAGGTTCGACCCCAAGCCCTTACCAAATGATCAGAAGCCGCTTTACTTGCTGAGTAAGGTGATGAAGGTGAATAGGGTGTATTTTCAGTAAATAAATCTTCCGAGTTTTGCAAATCGCCATATACCTCATCTGTAGATATATGATGAAAGCGAAATTGCTTCTGCTGAGTACTACTTAAGTCAGCATAATATTTTCTCGCCGCCTCTAGTAAATTAAAAGTCCCCATTATATTGGTATCAATAAACTCGGCAGGCCCAATAATCGATCGGTCAACATGGCTCTCTGCCGCCAAATGCATCACACAGTTAGGCTCGTGCTGTTGAAATAGTTCTGCAAGTAATTGACCATCACAAATATCTACTAACTCATGTACATATTTATATGATCTATCTGTTCCATGCAGCGAATTCAGATTACCTGCATATGTCAATTTATCAACATTAATAACACTATGGTCTGTTTGACCAATGATCGCGCGAACTAATGCGCTACCAATAAATCCAGCACCACCTGTAATTAGTATTTTCATATTAATTGTCTAGCTCTAAAAGGTTAATAATTTTTGCATTAGACCAATTCACCATATTACTAGCCTCTTCCAAAGTAACAAATTGATTGTTTTGTAATAATCCTTCTAATTTAGCTAATGACCCTTTAAGGCCAACGTAAGATTTAAAATAGCGACGATAATTTAAACCAGGTACGACCGGTTGATCCGGGTCAAAGTCCCTAGGATGAAAATACGTCATCACGTAATCATCGCTGTTAAACCAATATTGAAGAAGTAACGATGGAAATATTCTGAAGTAACCCCCTCCAGAATATATGAAATTATGGCCTAAAGATCTTCTGATATTTAAAGGGAAAAGTTTTATAATCTTACCTCCAATGGCTCCAAGCACAGGCTCAGAATATGGAAAATTATTAATTCCTCCATGAGCTCGATTTGCTGGAAAAATACTACTATCAGTCCTAAAACCAAGTTCATACAAAATATCATAAGCCCACAAAGATTCTGAATTAATCGAAAATCCTGGAGCCCTATATGAATCTATTTTTCTTCCAATCACAGATTCTAAAATACTTTTGGATCTATATAAATCGTCTTTAAATTCCAGCTGAGACTGCCCATAAACTAGTTGATGCGCATATGAATGGCAACCTATATGATGTCCACGTTCAGCGATTTCCTTGATTAAGTGAGGAAATTTTTGTGCAATCCATCCTAATATAAAAAAAGATGCCCTTTGATCGTTATCATCTAGAACCTCTAAAATTTTATAAACATTTCTTTCCACACGTGATGGAAACTGATCCCAGCTCTCAATAGAATTAGTTTCTTCGTTATCTAAAATGTGGAACCAATCTTCGATATCAAAAGTCAGAATCTTCATTAAAAGAATTTTCCTCCCACAGATCGAAAATTCCTGACATCGATTGCAGAGGGAAACCCAAAATAAGTCATTTCATCATCAGAATTTTCAATGCAATTAAAGTCATTTAGATAAATTTTTTCAATTCCCTCAATAATTGCTACCATTCCTAATGCCTTAGTTTCAACTATAAGGCTTTTTTGAGTGTGCCTACCAATTTCGATATCTTTTTGAACCAGAATATCACCACTATCAATGCCCTCATCAACAAAAAAAACAGAAACTCCAGTTCTATCCTCTTTATTTTTTAACACCCAAAAACTAGGCATCAAGCCTCGATATTTGGGAAGTAGAGCTGAATGAAGGTTGAGGCATCCATTTGGTGCCAAATCTATAAGAGATTTTTTAAAAATTTCATTACCTGCCACAGAAACTAATAAATCAGGTTTTAAAGCCGATATCATATTTAACGATTCATTTGAGTTTATTGATGAATTAAGGCGCAGTATTGGAATTTTATTGGATCTAATTATGTGAGCAACAGATTTTTTTTTATTCAGCTTAGACAGCACAAATTGAATTGAATACCTTAGAAAAAAGTGCATGCCAAATATTGAAATAGTTTTTAAAGATTTACTCAAAAAAGACTCTTTTTTCCCAAAAGGAGAAGCAGTTAGCAAAACGCATCCAACTATCTTGGAATGGCCTGGTAGATTTTGTATTAGATAATTGAGATTATCAGCAAGGTAAAACGGATCGTCCTGTGTAATTAGCACTATATTCATTTAGAAATTATCCTTTGGAAATTATCAATGTATTTGTTGGCTATATCTTCCCAACGATATTCATTCATAATCTTCTCAAAATTTGAAAGCCTGAGTAAATCTAGCTCGGGGATTAGCTTAAAACTATTTTTAACTATTTCTGTAAGATCAGCAGAAGTCTCGAAATAAAGGCCATCTACACCCAATACAGCTCTATTAAACACATTATCATGTGCAATTATCCTACATTTATTAGCCATAGCTTCAATTAGTGATGGATTGGTTCCACCCACAGAATGACCATGGAAATATAAGGTGCAGTTTTGTCTCAAGGAATTAATTTTTTTTTGTTCATATATACCACCAACAAAGATTATCTGTGTGTAGCAACGAAATGTATCCAAAATATCTTTAGCATATTTTGTTGACAACCCACCAACAATTATCAGTTTTCGATCTGTTCCAGAATCAATGAAACCTGTAATTATTTCATGTACGTTATTTTCGGGCTCTAAGCGAGCAATTACTAAATCATAAGAATCGGTCGTTGATAACCATTCAAGGCTAGCATTTTCATCAATATAATCAACAGGGTTACAGCCATAAGCAATAACATCTGAAGTCACTTCATATGTTTCAAAAACATAATCTGCTATTCCCTGATTGTCACTTATCAAATTACCACTAAAATTTACCGCTAACTTTTCAGAAATTTTTGTAATAAATTTAACAAAAGGTGACCACTTTGAGCGCTTCCACTCCATGCCATCCATGTTTGTAACGATTCGACTTCTAATTGATTTGTTAAACAACAAAAAGGAAGGTGCAGAGCTTTGATAACCCAACTGAAGAAAGATATCGCATTCATTTATTGTAGCGTCACGTAAACTCAGATAATCATATAAAAAATGAGCAGATGAGCCAATAATATTTTCCGGACAATAAATATTTCTTATTTCAACTCCTGATAAATACGGTCCTTCAAAACCATGGTTATGAGGGTTATAACATATAACTTGATGTCCCATATCAACCCAAAGAGCACTCACAATTTCAGCAAACTGCTCAAAACCACCATATTTGTTTGGAATTCCTCGCGATCCAATTATTGCAATTTTCATTGGCTTTAAGCCCCCATAGTGATGGATATAGTTAATTTACATGTTCTTAGTTATTAGTAGTATTTTCTACAATAAAGAATATTTTCAATATATCATTAAAACTGGCACAGTCTGAATCTAAGGCCTTCATAAAATATTATGATTTATCAGCTGCTGAACACTTAATTCCCATGTGAATCTCTTTTTAAGTTCTGCAAAACAGTTATCGGATATTAAGCCCAATTCACTATTGTATGCTCCGCTACAAGCTTCTGAAAAGGCGACTATATCATCACTTTCAAAAAGGAATCCATTATAGTGATTTGTGACAATGTGAGAGAACCCAGGGATATTTGAACAGATAACTGGCAAACGAAATGCAAACGACGTTAACAAAACACCACTTTGAAAAATTTCTTTGTAAGGTAATAAAGAAACGTCAGAAGCGCTAAATAGATCTGTCATCAATTCATCACTAACAAATCCTGGTACAATTTTGACAAATTGCCTCTGAGTATCCGGAACTAACGATAAGTAATGGGAAACATCATCTTCTACAAATTTTCCGTAGACGAGGATCAAAGGATTCAGATGTGTAATGTGATGCAAACTTTTTAAAACAATCTCCAAATTTTTTGAACTCTTTACCTGACCAAAAAAAAGCAATACAAATTTTTCGGAGCTTATCTCGAGCCGAGCGCGCGCACAATTTTTGTCAATTTGATTAAATCTAGTCAAATTAACTCCATGGCTGATTACAAAAACTGATTTCTCACTAATCTTTGGGAAAAGCTCTAGTAACACTTCTTTTGAATAATCATTGTGTACACAAATTGACTTACTTAATCGAAAAATATTTTCTTTGTATGAATCGGCAGATAAGACTATCGATTTAGGATCATGAGCTATACAAATCAAATTACAAGAAAAAAGTGAAAGAAACCTTGCCAGTAAAAAAACTTTTAAGTTGCCATTAAAACAATGAAAAATAATTGTAGGACGCCGCCTTAACTGTAAAGTTAATTGAATAAACAAAAAAAAAGTCCCCAACATAAAACCAGTAATACCAGATCCAAAGAATACTTTTTTAGAAAACTGGCTCATGTAGTTACTAAACACAACGCATTCATGCCCTGCTTCACAAAGCGCCGATGCCATACCATCACTGTAGTAATTATTCCCAGCATTTTTTCCAACGTGATCAACGATAATTATCATAAAATGTCTCCCCAGATGCATATAAAAGAAGATAATAAAGAAAAAATGAGCGCATAAAGCCAACGTCAAATCGATATATACACAAACATAAAAAAATTATTGCTAGAATCAAAAACTCTCTTTTGAGATGGCTCATAAAGCCGCTAAATATAACTAATAAAAAAACAAATCCCACAAAACCGTGAACGATAAACATTGAAACTAAGCCTGACTCAGCAGAATGACCATCAGTAGACTCAAGAAAAGGTACTGAAGAGCCAAACAAAAAACTAAAGAAATCTACACTCAAAAGATACTCAACTCCAGAAATGATATAGAAAATACGACCCACGTTAGAATTTGAAGTTAAATCAAATACAGAAAGAAGATTTTCAAATGCTGCGCTTTCTTGAAACTGGCTCAAAAAAATAATAGTGGCCGGAACTAATAAAGATATATAAAGTAACGCTTTAAAGCTTAATTTATAGCTTCTTAAAACTAATATCCCGCAAACGATTATCGCAAGACGGCCATTTGTCAAAAGTGCGGAAGCGAGGCATAGGCTCAAAAATAGGCCTCTGTTACGAAAAATAAGCGCTGAGAATATAATAAAAGAAGTAGCGTCAAGGGGCCCAGAGAAAAAACCTTTGGCTCTAAACCCAACGTCACCATATGAAGCAACAGATATCGAACGTACAGCCTCACCACTCATATTGTAAAAATTCTCAAATATATATGAACTGTTCCAAAATTCATATAAAAGCGCAACAAGATTCACAACAATTGCAAACTGAAGAAAGATGCGCATTACTTTAGGCTGTGTTATTGCAGCTATTACAAAGTAGATTGAAATGAACGTTGATATTTCAGCCAGACCACCAGTATCAAAAATTACATTAATACTAATCAAAAATATCGGGTAAACAATCAAGAACACTAGCAGACCATTACTTAGAAAGTATAGTCTTTCCCAGAATGCTGGCTGCACAAAAGTAAACGGAATGAAGATTAGTGCAGTGTAAAAAAACACTTTCTTTGCAATAGGAAAATCAACCTGTAGGTATGGAGCAAATATAATAAACGTTAAATATGACAATAACGAAAATGAAGTAATTGAAGTTGAAAGACTAAATACTTTCATTAAACTTCAACCGCACAAGCACAGATATAATCACAATCATATAAGACAAAATTTGAGCAAAAACAAATCCCCTTAACCCAAAGTAGGACGGCAGTATCAATACAAATATAAGGTACAAGACACTAAGAGCTACCCACTCAATCGAAACTAAACCAGGTGCATTAATAGATCTGAAAGTATTCAGTATCGAATAAAAAGCATATAAAAATCCTGAAATCAACATATAAGGCACAAGATTTGACACCGAAATGTAGGCCTCAGATTCCATATTAAACAAAAATAATATGAATGGATGGCAAATATAAAGTATCAATGAAAATAATAGGGAAACAAATGTAGCGGTTCTAATAACTTTATAAAAGCCGATTAAATTATGCTCATGAGACGATGCTATATAAGTATAAATAGAGTGAAATGGTGATACTAACAAGGAGTAGATAATAAAAAATCTCGTCGCAATAAAGTAGTAACCTAACGTCTCATGATCAAACTTGCCCGTAATAATCCAACGGTCTGCTTGACTTATAACCCAGAAAGCTAATGACATAGGTAGTAAGCGCAGCCCATAATTTAAAAATTGCCCCCAGTTATCAACAACAACTAAACCTGATATAACTATGTTTTTTGACTCACGCATAATAACTATGAATACAAAAATTGATACAAATACAAATATAATATAGAAAAGTAAGAAAGAATATATATCTAGTGATTTCTGATCTGAGAAAAACGGAACAAATAGAAGGAAGAAAATTATCTCAAAGCTAAGTCTAGATAAAGCCAGAAATGCTTGCTTTTTGGCATTCAAAATAGAGCGGTAATGACAATAAATAACGTTATATAAATTTTCAACAGCAAACAAAAAGCCAAGCAACAAAAAACCTACCAATGCATCAGAACCGTAAACAAAATCCAAAATCGAGTCTTTAACCGGAAACAAAATGAGTAAATAAATCAAAATAAAGGCTAAGTTTACTAAAAAAACTGCACTTGAAACGCGGTACACATTGACACTATTTTTCAAATATTGGGGGTAAAACCGGCTCATTGACTGAGTAAGATTAAAATTAATAAACATATACATAAAAGCATGGCAAGCGAGCACTTGAGCCCAAATGCCAACAGCTGTAAGACCAAGATATTGATTTACAACGTAGATTGAGACAAAACCTCTTACTACTTGACTACACGGGGCAATTAAAAACTGTAAGTATTTTAGAGGATCAAAAGTCACTTGAAAGTTCTTTTAAGATGGACTCTAAAGTTTTTTGACTGCATTCATCTTGGTTTAATTCAGTAGAATCTAATAATAAAACCTTATTAAGGCGTGACGCAAAATCTCTGTAAAAGTCATTCTGTAGCGTCATTACCTGCAACGGGACTTCAGCTTTCCGCTCATAAAGCTTTTCGATATTACCCGAAACAAAGACAAAGGTATAATTTCGTAGTAATAAACAGTATACTCTAATCAAAAATTTATGATCATAGAACATTCTGTCTATAAAGCTTCGATCATCTAACCATATAATTGGTATAAGGGAAAACCGAAGTCTTCGCTTAAACAGCCTTGCAGTGTACTCGGTTAACAATAAAATAGATTTCAACATCATTAAAGTATTACGTAAAGATAAGATTCTATTCCGCACGGCAAAATTATTACCTCCACTAACACCGTGTGACGCAACAGGACTGCCAAGATGCTGGTTAACTAAAGACTCTTTGAGTCCAAAATAATCGGTCTTAACAACGAACCCATGGCCAATAGTTCCAGACACATTATCTATTAACGTAGATTTACCAGCTCCATCAACGCCTACGAATACAAAATTGATATTCCGGCTGAGAAACAAAGATTTAAACTTATTAAACATATTTCGTAGTATATAATCAGTAAATGATAAAAAATTTGAATTGATAAAAAACTTAAATTTATTGAAATATGACAACTTAAATGAGTTTCTAGTTAAAAATTTTAGTGAGGAAGAATAAACTTTATCATTTTGAGCAATATTACTGCTTTCTAAAAAAATCCGTTCAAAATCTCTTACTTTGCCCTTAGCAAGACAAAAAAGTATCATAGAATATATCTGATACTCTTTCTTTAGCGCAAAATCAGATTCGTACGCCTCTTCTAAATCAAAATACTTTTTCCCATATAAATATAAATCAAAATGGATATGAATAAGTACTAGTGCCCCAGTCGTACCCAATTTTGCAAAAATATATTGATTTGTATTTATATTTGCATAAAGCCTATAATCAGATGACTTTAATATACGAAACACCCTATCACGGCACTTTAAAGAAATAATGAGATCTAAATCACCAGACTTGGTCCCATTTCTTATATTGAGCAGTGAAGAATCAAAAAAAGAGAATGTTAATTTATTTAAGAGTAGACTATCAATAAAAGTTAAATACTCCAAATCATGCAAGCCCTTGGTATTAAGGTAATAATCTATTGTCGATTTCATCACAAATTTCCTCAAGTAACTGATCTTTAACATTATTAAAATTTCTAAAAAAAGTTGGTTTTTTGAGATATCTTATTTCACCAAAAAACTCTTTATTGGAGCCAACATCCGATGCAATAACATTGCATCCAAGAGATAGCGCTTCATAGATCGATAATGCATATGCCATAGTTCCATGGGGTCTTCTGAATGGATAAACGTAAATCCACGCTTTAGATAATTCCGCCAACGGATCAACAACACCAGTAATTGTTATATTATCTGGTAGATTACTATGAAGTTTTCGTAAATTTTTTTCAGTCGACAGGCTGCTATGAAGACCATTTATAGCAAATGTTATTTGAATGTTTGGGTACTTTTCAACCAAATCATAAGAGCTACTTATTAAATAATCTACACCTTTGAATTTCTTTAAATGTCCCATGTATAAAATAGAAGGGTAACTAGTTTTTTCAACAGGGTAGAGACATTTATCAATTTTGGGTAAATACACAGCCATTTTTTTGGCTTTCTGGATCCCCAAGTTTCTTTTTTGGTATTCACTTAGTATATAAATCTCATCAAAGACAATACTACAGATGTTCGCCAGCAATTTTCTTAAGGGATATTTGAAATCAAGAGGTATTGGTTGCCCATCCAATATATAAATTGAAATTCTAATAGCTTTATTTAAGAACTTTAGAAGACGAAACTCTAAAGCAGATAAAATGATACGTACTTCGTCATACTCCGATAACTCGTTGGATTTTAATTGACCTGAGAATATTCGCACGCCATCTACAAAATTTACAGACGTTGTAGTAGACCAATAAAATATTTCAACCGTGTTATGTTTTTTTAAATCATTGGCCATCCACCAAGCCTGCTTTCTGCCAGCCTCTGACTGGGGGAAACTAAAATTGTCAAAGAAAGTTAAAATCAGGACCTTACTCATAATAGTCCTAACATTCTTTGGAGCTTCTTATTATTATCTAGATCCAAGTTAGACGCATTGCATTTAGTTAAATCAACGCCAAAATCTGTAGTGTTGTTTGAGATACTGGGGATGGGAACACTTATCAAGAAATGATAAATATAAGTAAGTTTTAACCCAAGCTGATAAACATACTCTAAGTCAATTGCGCTAGGGTTATAATTAATTAAAGCATCAAAATATTCCATTTTATTTTGTGGGATTGCCCCAAAACGATCTACACTGAACCTACCAGTGCTCGCCAGCATAAATGGTTTTTTTAAATACGCGCTCTCGACTGATAAAATTCCATCATAAAGAACTAATAAATCAATTTCTGGGATAACATCATACAAGTCAATATTATCACCTGATAAAATGAAAAAAATATTATCGGCTACAATATCTGAGGTCAGCGGAATGATAGTATCCTGCAACTTTGCAGAATTTTTATACCAAGACGTTTCTGCTGGATGAAACCTTATATAAAGATTTATATCTTTATGCTTGGCCGCGAACTTTATGGTTTCAGTAATCCAATCAACCAACCCACTAAAAAGGGTATCTTTTTCGGGTATATCGCCATCCCAGATCACATTTGGAAACAAGAAGATATTTCTTTTTGACTTATCTATTTTTATCGATCGCAAATCAAAATTATAATAGACGCGGTTATCTTTTGTTTTTTTATTTACTCTGGAATCCAGATATGCCTCCGCATCTAGTATTTGATTTTTCTCTAATTCTATAAGTATATTACTTCGTAAGAAATTGCATTTGGATTGTAACTGCAATTTTTCTTTACTTATAAACACTTCACCTGATTTATAAGTATTAGTTCCATATATATAAACATTTTGGAACTGTTTATAGGCGAGATAGTCGTATGCCGGCCCCCAACAGGAATAAATACCATGTGATGTTAAATATTTTGTTGCACCGCAGTTTAAAACAAAACATGCAATCTTTATTGATAATTGAGAATTAATATAACTTAAATCATAGTAAGTTTTTTGATCCTTGTCTGTTTTGTCATAAAAAGCAACTTGAAAGTAACGTTTTGTAGAGGACACCGCATGTTTGACGCACAGATTATCGACTATGTATTGATCAGCTGGGCACCAAGTAACATCTTTAAGCTGACTTACATAAACAATCTCAATATTTTTTGAGATGCAGCGATGTAAAAGACTTAGTAATTTCCTACGCCAAATATAGATCTGTTTTTTTTGAGGGTTTATGTAGTTAAAATTATTACACTTTTGAATAAAATCATGATGACTGAATACACCGTCATCAATAATGCCAGCGCACTTTGCACCTTTTCTAGAAATCATCAAGAGAATTAAGAATTCAACACCAAAAACCAACTCATCACTTTTTATTGAGTTAAAAACAACAAATTCATCTTTAAGTTTGCTGCTTTTTTTTGTTTTTTTAAATTCACGCCTCAGGTGTAAGTATTGCAAAATTGTTTTTACTAACTTTGCTAGCATTTTATTAACCCTATTTACAAACATACTTAAGTTGCCATTGGCCATCCACAAAATTCCAAATGTCTTGATTTCTAAATTTCTCAATTGTCTCATCAAACTCTTGACGTGTAATCATATGAAAATTCAGGAAATCTTCTAAATCATTAAAGGGCTTCTCGTCCTGCAGCCTATTAACGATATTGACTGCATCAGCCCTAGATAACCTATCATTCCAAATATCATAGCAAGTTTGATCTGTTGCCCGCCAAAACCCAAATTTAAGGTACTTAAACCAAATATTGATTTCACATAACTTCTCATCGATGTTGTCATAATCAAGATAATTACCGGGTAATGGACCCGCTCGACGGCCAGTAAACCCTCTAGATAAAACAAACTCATAATTTTTTCGGCCATACCATTTAACAAAATGACCTAGATAAATACTTTTTACCCCTGCTTCATTCAATTTTTTGTAATCTGGGTATTTATAAAAAAACACATCCCTTTCAGACACATCATCGTCAAGCCAATCAAATACGGTCTTTTCTTTAACCAAGTCACTTTTATCGATAGCCAATGCGGAAGGCGCACTCTCAGTACGCTGCAACCCACCAAATTCAAAAGCAATATCTTCACCCCAGACTACAAGCGGAACTTCGTAAATAAGAGCAGTATTTACAACACTGGAAAACATAGCACAGTGCTCAGCCCAATTTGGTTCACCTTGCCGTAAAAAGCATTTTTGACGAATTTTTCTGAACGTGCTCGGCTTGATCGTAATTTTCATATGATCAACATTTAAGTCTTTGATCATATTATTTAGGTTTTCGATACCTTCTGTTGTCGGCAAGTGCGCGGCTAAAGTCACACAAAGTACTTTCAAACCAAAGTGTTCTGCTAACATTGCTGCCTGATACCAACTATCCTTGCCACCGCTAACTGGAACAATACAATCATAAAAAGGGTGATTTGCACTTTTTACCTCTTGAACAAGTAGTTCCAAATTATGAAACCGTTCATCCCAATCAACATTAGCTTTTACCTCCTTCGTTCTACAAGCATTGCACAGGCCAAGTTCATCTAACACTACACCGGGTTTACTGTCAGGCATGACACAATTTGAACAAAACCTCATATATTAACCCTCAACTGCCTTGTAGTTAAACTGATCAATGTAAGAACGTCCCAATAAGATATAGTCATCAAACACCTTTTGATCCTCCAACAGTTCTGTGAGTACATATTCGCGAGGATCTACGACCTCAACTTCTTCACCAGTCTGTAAATCTAATTTATGTTCAATAATACTACCTATACAGGACCAAGTCCCATGAGAATTTTTTTTCCATGCCTGATCGTCCCTAAAGGGATCAATACAAGAAATAAACTCAACCTCCGACATGCCTATCCAATCTAAAAACAACGGCAGTGCTTTTGGCTTTACAGAAAGATATTTTTTAATCTTTTCCAGACCGTATTGTTTCGACATCCTTTTTAAGCGAATGTCACGGGCTACGTGATCTGATACTTTCGCGTATCCATACTTCAAATACTTTACATAATCATGAACACTAGCATTATTAACACAGTGGATAGATTCATAAGTATTATAGGTACGTTCCTGAACATGAGTCTCATAACCAAACCTCTCAATGACATTCTCAATTTGCTTCTGAGAGTCCCAAAATAAATAATTACCAACATAAAGGCCGCGCACGCGCGAATGCTCTAATTGAGTATCTGATGGATAAGTAAATGCCTGAAGGTCTTTTTTTGTAACTGTTCCAGATTCGCCAATTAAGTCTTCGACATCTACTCTTCTCATTGCATGTTCTTTTCGGACTTTTTTAGTCATTTCAACTCTGTCGTGATGGCTGAACATACCTACCTGATCAAGCCAGCCGTTTACACCCCAAATCACCAACGGTATGTCTAGCTTGGTAGCCACCTGCACTGGAAATGTCTGAGTACCAGCTGTAACATGCCAATACATATCACCAAACTTTTTCAACGTGACTTTACAAATTTCCTTGATAGTTTCGGGTCCAACTGTCGACATCATATGATCGCAGTCTAGCTTAGTTATCAAACGTGCAAGATTCCTCACTCCAACTTTGGTACTAAAATGCGTATTATATGTAACAAGTAGTGGGTTAAGCCCGTATTTATTTTTAACCAAATCAACAACAAAAAAATCATCTCCTGAACCAACAACTGGTATAACACAATCGTATGAACTATTCTCTCTATTTTTATATTGAGTTAATATAACATCCAACTCTTTTTCCCTTATAGCCCAATCAATCTGATATTTTTCTTCATGCACTCGACAACCACTACAAACGCCCTGCATGTCTAAAATAATATTTAGTGCATGGTTAGCAGGGTATAAACATCTATTGCAAAATTTCATATATCAATCCTTTAAAATGGCCTGCCCAGAATATCCAATGAAAAGTTTTCATACTTAACTTCTGAACTTAGGCGCACAGATAATCCTTTAGAAAGCATCTGGGCTTTAGCGGCTATAGTGCTATGTTCCATATGTTGGAATATATTTGCGGCAGCAACTGCTTGGCATCCACCCTTTGAAATCCCATCAGCTAAATGCTCAAGACGGCCAACTCCCCCCAATGCAATAACTGGTATTTTAACGGTTGAGCTTACTAGCTGCAGCAATTCAATATCAAAGCCCTCTCGAGAGCCATCCCGGTTAACAGAATTAAGTAAAATTTCACCAGCGCCTGCTATTTCAATATCTTTAAGATGTTTGGTAAGATCCAAATGAGTATTTTTACCTTCCAAATGATCATAAACACCAAAACTGCCATTAATTTTGGCCACATCTACCGATACAGTAATACATTGATTACCAAAACTATTTGAGGCCAGAGTAACGAACGGCAAGTTATCTTTTACTACAGAGTTAATACATACTTTATCCGCTCCAGCCTTTAACAAATTCTGAATATGTTCTAACGATTTAATTCCCCCACCGACAGTGAGCGGAACAAAGCATTCTTTTGCAGCCCAAGTCACTAATTCAACATTAGGCTCCCGACCCAGCCTGCTAGCATCAATATCTATAATTATTATTTCATCAACGTCCCAGTTAACAAAAAACTCAATCGCAGTCTTAACATTGCCTATAGGCAAATAGCGGTTAAAGCCAAAACTCTGAACTACAAGATCTTTTTTTGTGACAATACATGCAATAAGGCGGGTTTTAATCATAATTATTACCTATGCACGTACGTGCCCAATTGAAAAATGACTGCAATGCAGCCAACCCATTATTCTGACTTTTTTCAGGATGAAACTGCATACCAATCACATTATCATTTTTAACTGAAGCAACCATTAAATTTCCATAATCAAACTTCGCCAAAACATAACGTTCTTCACACACTGCATTCAGACTGTGAACAAAGTAGTAATCTTTGTCATGTTGAAGGAAGCCAAAAATAGCGTCATTAGCGCTAACCTTTAAAGAATTCCAACCAATATGTGGAATGCGCAAATTGCTTTCTGGTTTCATATATTTAACGTGCCCTGGGATAAAACCAAGCCCCCTTGTGACCTGTTTCTCTTCAGAGCTTTCAAACAGTAACTGCATTCCAAGGCAGATACCTAGAAGTGGCTTTTTTTGTTCTTTGACACACTCAGTTAATATGGGGACTAACCCTTTGTCTGTTAATTTTCTCATAGCATCTGGGAAAGCGCCCACACCAGGTAGGATAATCACATCAGAATTGATAATCTCGTTTTTGTCTGCAGTGACTATAATATGAAAATCGCCAATGTAATTAATTGCATTCTCAATGGATTTTATGTTTCCCATCTCGTAATCAATGATCGCTAAAGTTAACTTTTTGACCATTTATGTTACTCCTTTAAATCGAAAAACCATCATCAACTACAATATTTTGTCCTGTGACAAACTCAGCCATGGGAGACAACAAAAACACTATGGCGCCCATAACATCAGTTACATCCAGCATACCTTTGCCTGACGTTTCATTTTTGTAAGCGCCTAAAAAAGCTTCAGGCTGACCATCAAATATACCACCAGGACTTACCAAGTTTACTCTAAACCTACTATCATTAACGTACTTAGAAACATATTTGGACAAATGGATAAGGCCCGATTTTATTGCAGCATACTCTACCGGTAAAGTCATATTTGTATTGTTATAAATCTCAAACTTTGGAGCCACAACACCATATATTGAAGAAATATTAACCAACGAAAATGGTATTTTTGTTCGTTTAAAATACGCTGCACTTTGTTGCATAAACAAAAAGGACGAACCTAGATTCAAAGAAATATTCTCATTGAAATCTTCTTGTGAGACCTCAAAGAAATGGTTACCATAATTCTCATTTCTCGGGTAACTGCAATTGACTGCGCCAGCCAAGTCTTCCAGCTCGTCAAACATTTTAATTACTGATGATTTATCAGATAGATCTATTTCCAGCAAAATAACATCTGCTGTAAGCATATTAATACCCAGTGAAGAAAGACGGTTCTCAAGACGCTTTAAGCTAATATCCACGGCAACTACAGAAGCTCCTTGAATTAGGAGTTCCTTGACTAAATTTGCACCAAGTAAACCTGCAGCTCCTACCACAAGAATATTTTTATCTTTCAACATTATAATTCTCACTTTGCAATAAAACTTCAGCGAACATAAAGTCATAAATATCGTCAATATCTACGGCACGAATTTTTGGCACAACGGTTGCTACTACTTTACCTGAAAAAACTGAACTATGCTCTCGTACATAACTAACTGTAGTCGCATAGATCACAGTGGTGATATCAAAAATTTCTGGTACGTCTTGTCTGCAGCTCAAAACACTTTCAGGTTTAATTACAAGTTGAGCACTACCATCTGGTAATATTTTCACCATATTGAAATAAGGGCTTCTGCTAGCAGGAGTAATTGCAATACATATATCAGCTGCTTTACTCTGAAGCTTATCCAAAGCTGAAGAAACATCTATTTCATTACGTAAAGGGCTTGTAGCAGGTAAGCTTACAAATCTTTCAAAAATACCAAAATTTTTACTAACATGGTCTATCGCATGCCGCCATGCCAACCATTCGGGGCATTTGTCTGTGGCAAGCTCTTGAGGTCTTTTGATTACTTTAGCCCCAGAATTCAAAGCCACATCAGCTATTAAATCGCAATCAGTGGAAACAAAAACATCGTCAATCTCTTGAATTTTTTTTGCTATTTCTATCGAATATTGAAGAAGTGGTTTACCATTTAGTGGTTTTATATTTTTCCCTGGAAGTCCTTTCGAACCACCCCGAGCGAACACGAAGGCATGAGTTTTCAACCGATTTTTCTCCATCTATTTAATTCTTTAGCTTCATCTATTATCTTTACTATTTTAGTCGCTGTCTCGATCCTTGCAAGTGAGTTTTTGCCACCGTTTATCATATTTTCAAAATCAGCCAACATATCTAAATAAATATTGTTTTTATCATATTTTGTCCCTGAATACAGAGTGGCTTTTCCAGAAGAATGGTACAGAACGACAGTGTTTTCCAGCAAATCCCAGAACAAACGGCCATGCTGACCAATAATCTCACAGCTACGCTGTGTCGATTTTTGAATAAAATCCAAGTGTACAGACACATGGACATTTTTTTTACTGAATAGAACTAAATTGGCAATATCTTCTACATCTATCCCCAACTCATCTGTTGTTCTCAAACAACTGTGCTGTAATGTTAAATCGCCTAAAAACCATTGTAGATAATCTAATTCGTGACTCAATTCAAGTAAAGCGCCACCACCTAAACATTTTCTTGATGAAACTGAATCTTTATATTTTTTATCCGCGCGCCAATCGGGCAAATATTGCCCAACGTTTGATTGAATATTATAGACCGTACCCAGTAAACCTTTATCGAGATAATTCTTTACCACTTTCGCAGAAGGCAGGAACCGCAAGCAATATCCTACGGCAACAGTCTTAATTTTTTTTTGTTCACAATAAGTTTGGAATGCAGCACATCTTTGCACAGAATCTGCCAAGGGCTTTTCAATCAGTACTGGGATATTACTGGTTAATAGCTTTTGAGCGACATCCACGTGATGCGGGGCTGGAGATGCAACAATTACATAATCGGGTGCAAGGAGTATAAGCTCTTCTAAGCTGATAATGGAATCAGCTTTTTTTGGCAGAATTGTATTATTGCCACTTGCTGAAACGACATATATGTCTGCAGCTGGATGACGCAGCCTCAAATTCGCCAAATGACGCTGTGCTATACTGCCCATGCCAACAACCGCCAAAATATTCATAATTACAAATCCATACTAATAATATCAATTTGCGCTCGCTTATAATCGTCCAGACGGCCAATATCTAACCAATATTCATGGATAGGAAACATCATCACCTTTTTTTTACGTTCAATGAATTTTTCCAACAGGCTTGGCATATCAATATTCTGGTTTTTTGCTACTGAACGTTGCATCTCAGGGCTTACCACATAAATACCAGCATTCACAAAAAAGCGTTGTATTGGCTTCTCTTCCATACTGATAACTTCGTTGCCATTACCAGTAATTACACCAAAAGGCACTTGATACTCATAGTCACGAATACATATGGTAGCTGCAGGTTCATGCCTACTATGAAAGTCAATTACCCTTTCGAAATCAATATCTGTCAACACGTCACCATTCACCATAATCAGTGGTAAGTCAGGTATGTCTTTTGGTAGTAATCCTAAAGCACCACCTGTACCTAACGGCGACTTTTCATGCACATATGTAATGTTTACATTCCATTTAGCGCCATCACCAAAGTGTCGGCGGATCATTTCAGGCAAATAATGAGTAGAGATGTAAAATCTTGAAAAGCCAGCTTTAATAAACCTAAGTAGCAAAACTTCAAGAATAGGCTTACCACCTATCTCTAGAAGTGGTTTAGGGCAATCATTGGTCAGAGGCTTTAATCGAGTACCAAAGCCGCCCGCCATTATAAAAACTGGATTTTGATGTCTCGGAAATACTTTTTGTTTCTCTAACACCTCCAAACCACAAATTATACCATTTTCCAATAGAGGGATGGACAAGAGTTGTTTTTCAATCATAATATTCAGCAAATCTTTGCGCGAAGTGCCTTTCTTCGCAGTGTAGGGGTAAAGATTCATCACACTACTAATCTTATCTTCTAAGTTTAGATTTTTCAATAAACCTCGCCTGATATCACCATCAGTTACGACACCAACTAAGCGTAATTCTTCATCAGCTACTAACGCTATGCGTAATGAACCCTGATCTATAAGTTCTAAAGCATCACGAATATGTTGATCAGGTTTTATAAGAACATTTTTCCAATTATCTGTCATATGGTAATCCTTTTAATGTGAAATATTATAGATAAACATACTTTTGTATCTACGTCTCTTATTATTAATTTATTACTGGAATGGCTGATAATGGTAGGCTTATTTTTGAATGATAATAAGTGCACTATTCATTCCCTATTTTATGATTTTATCTGGGCAAATGGAAAGTAGTATATTGAAGCAGCGCCTGAACTTGCAATCACCAGTGTAGTTTCTAAAAACTTACTACGCAGAATTTGGTTTGATTTTGTGAGGTATCCATATTAAAAATTCTAATTATTTATTCTTGAATCTTGTCCCTATTTTGAATTGGGGTATAAATTTAATATCCTCATCTAGCCTTCTGATTGAAGTTATACATATCGATGAATCCCCAACTTTAACTACTACACCATTTGCAGATCTGCCAACAACTTCCCCAGATGTTGCAATATAGTTTGGTGCACTATCTATCAACTCAGCCGACTCAATAGCATATTCATGCTCATCAATTAAAAACCTAGCACCTGGTCCGGGATATGCGATAGCGCGAATAAAATTATGTACTCTTAAAGCTGGCCAGGAAAAATTTATATTCTCGTCACCATCAGTTCGAATACCAAAATACGTGCCAACAGGATGTATATCTGACTGTTTAATTTTCTCAAAAAATCCTGAATCTATTTTAGCTATTGCTGAGCAAAGCACCTTCGAACATTCTATAATTGCTTTGGCTAGCAGGCTTTCGTAGTTATCAGTTAATGTTATTGGGTAGATCCTTTGCTCAACTATGTCACCAGTATCAATGCCTTCATCAACATAATGCACAGTAATTCCAAAACTTTTTGCTCCATTTATTAATGCCCAATTCAACGGGTTTCTACCTCTATAAAATGGAAGTGCTCCAGCATGACAATTAATAAAACCTTTAGGAGCATACTCAATAATTTTTTTCTTCAATATTTGATTAAAAGACATAGAAACAAGTATGTCTGGATGATACTGATTTAGAGAATTAATGAAATTTATATCATTGACATTTTTACACGGTAGAAATGGTACGTCTAGCTTAGTTGCCCATTCTTTGAGGATAACATCTTGATTGTCATATCTAGGCACTATAAACGCAATCTCTAAATTCTTTGAAGCTACAATCTCTTCAATAGCATGGTGAGCCCATGGTCCATCAGCAAAATATCCAATTTTCATATAATTAAGTCATCCTCTTTGTAAGATTGAGTCGCAGTCTCCCCAAGCTTGGACCAATATTGGATTGGCTCTATGCCATATCCAGGACGCTTGATGGCTAGGTTAGTCTCATCAAATATTTCACCTTTTTTAATGTCCCTTGATGCTACAAGGCTCTTTCTAGCAATTATTTTATTTTTAACTTCACTCACAGTTGGAAATTTGACTGTCGTTCCCAGCGAAATTTCCAACTCCCTAATTCCTCGTATCATGCTATTTAACTCATGCGGTTCTAAAGAAGCTTTATGATCAGGTCCGTCTAATGACTTATCTAGCGTAAAGTGCTTTTCAATTATAGTTGCGCCTTTGGCCACAGCTGCGATTGGAGTAAATACCCCTTCAGTGTGGTCAGAATATCCAACTCTCAATCCAAAGGTAGTTTTAAGTGCGTCAATCACATTTAGGTTGATTTCATCCAAAGGTGCAGGATACTCAGTAGTACAGTGAAGGATGGAAACTTTATCTCGAAGAATTTGCTGACCTTCTGCAGAGCAGTACGCATGTTTAAATAAATCCCTTGAAGGTGATTGACTAATTTTTGACAAATACCCATAAGCAATAATTCCTAAAGCCTCTTCAATTTCAGCTAACGACGCCATTCCAGTAGACACAATCAGATCACAATTTGTTCTGGCATGCTCTAATACTAAAGGTGAATTAGTTAACTCTCCAGAAGGCAACTTTAATCTTTTTATTTTAAGTTCATCGACCAGAAACTTTAGGCTTTCTTGGTCAAATGCTGTAGATAAAAATTCTATACCGAGTTTATTACAATACTCAACAAGCTCAAAATGAGTATCAAAGGGAAGCTCCAATCTACTCAACATATCAAATTGAGATTCCTCATATTGTGAATTTTTAATTTGGTAATCAGCTTTTTTGGCATGTTTAGCAACCAAGTGTTTAGCTTTGAAAGTCTGAAATTTAATGATATCTGCGCCAGCATCAACCGCGGCGTCTATAAGTTCAAAAGCAAGCCGCTTATTTCCATTATGATTGACACCCGCTTCGGCAATAATTAAAGTCATATTTTCAATGCTCCATATCATAAAACTTTTTGAAGTTTTCATACCGAGAAGTTTTTATCATGTCGATAGCCTGCTGTGAGGCATCTCCTAAACCATAAGGATTAATGATTTTTTCTCCTTCTTCCTTATATTTTCTATCAATGGCTTTTTGAATAATATCAACTATCTCCACAGCTAAAGGTTCAACATGCAAAACACTTTTCGCACACAAACGACCTAACTGCCGTGCGCCTATGTTTACAGTCGGGACGTCAAAAGATGGAACTTCGATGATACCACTCGACGAGTTACCAACTACAGCATCAGCATGTTTGACTGCACTCAAATATCTCACTTGACCAAGCGATGTAATGGCTTTTACACGCCTAGGGTTCTTTGAAGAATATTCATCAATTAAGGAGATAATCCGTCGTCCACCATCATCAGCGTTTGGATAAGTTAAGATAATTTGATGTTCAGAAAACTTATCCAAGGCATCTAATAATTCTTGAAAAGCCCTCTCTGGCGGTTCATCTCTCAAGGTTACCGGATGATAAGTTACAAGAAAATATGGATTTTTTAATTCAAAATCAAGTGCTTTACCTAAATCTTCTAATCCCATCAGTTGAGAGCGACTCACATGGTCTAATCCAATCGCCCCAATATTTTTTACACGCTCCGGCATCTCACCCATTTGAATCACTCGTTTTCGGTATTCTTCTGTTGATACTCCATGAAGGTAGCTTAACTTTGTAATGGCATGTCTAAGTGAATCGTCATATGCACCTTCAGTTATTTCTCCTCCATGTAGATGAAAAATAGGTATACGAAGGATTAATGCAGCTTGCGCCATTGCTAGAGCCTCAAATCTATCCCCTAAAATCACAATTAATTCCGGGTTTATACGATTAAGAGCATCAGCAAATCCCAAAACTCCCAGCCCCATACTTTTGACGACGCCTATTGGTGAATCTGATGACAACAAAATTTCAATTTTTTCGTCTATTTCAAAACCATCTGTCTCAATTTGGCGGTATGTCTCACCAAATTCTGGTGAAAGATGCATTCCGCTGACCAAAATTTTGAGATCAAAGTAGGGATCGTTCTTTAGATCTTTCAAAAGCCAAAAAAGGAGACCGTACTCAGCTCTTGTTCCAGTAAAAACAGCTATTTTCATAATTTTTGCTCAACATTCCATTGGGGGTGAACTTGGTAAATTAACAAGATGCTTTTCGATCCATTCTGAATTTACTAAATTATCTCGAATACAGTTTTTAAACATTGGTAATCTGTGCATCAATTGCCAGATTGGTCGCGTCATAACGCCTGACTTATTGGTGGCCCGCAGCAGATTATTTCTTGAATCAATATCAGGACATATTACAGCATTTAACCAATAGTTCGACTCTCCATAATCCGGCTCACATACAAATTGGTAATCGGTTTCTGAAAAAAAATTTTTATATTTAAGCGCTAACTCTCGTTTTCCAACAAGAAATGACGATAAGCTTTCCATTTGTGCGCAGCCCAGCGCTGCGTTTAAGTTTGGCAAGCGATAATTAAACCCCGGCTTATCATGATAAAACTCATAGGGATGAGGTACTTTAGCCGTAGTTGTTAAATGTTTTACAGCATTCCCTGACTCTAAATCTGGACATAAAATCATGCCTCCACCACCAGTAGTGATAATTTTATTACCATTGAAGCTCATTGCACCAATATCTCCAATAGTACCAGTATGCTTTCCTTTATAGAAAGAACCCAGACTCTCTGCTGCATCTTCTACTAATGGAATTTTCCACTTTTTACATAATAAACAAAGCTCATCCAGCTCTGCCGGGTGACCAAAGGTGTGCATGGGCACAACAGCACTTATTCTCCTTTGAGTACCTTTGAAAAAACATCCTTCTTTTTTTATAATCGCAAACTCATCTAAGAAATTCTCTAAAGCAATTGGACAAAGCGATAGGCTTTTTTTAGAGACGTCCAATAGAATTGGCTCAGCTCCCATATGGTGGATTACATTGCAGGTTGCCACAAATGTTAATGCTTGAGTAATTACGAAATCACCAGCTTTAACATTTACCATATGCATTGCAGCATGTAGAGCAGCTGTACCATTCATTGTTGCGACAGCTTTAGGTGCACCAGTAAACAACTGTATTTTCGTCTCGAATTCATCAACAAACTTACCAACACTAGAGACAAATGAACTGGTTATAGTCTCTGACACATAAATCAGTTCATTGCCACAAAAATTAGGTTCATGCAGAGGAATAAAATCTTTTGTCTCATAGATACTACGAATAAATTTTATGATTTTTTTCGTCATAATTAGATCTACATTTTTCCGTCTAAGTAAATTCCAGTCTCTTTATGTAGAAATTCAGGAATCACTTTACGGAACAAATTAACAATTTTCACTTTTTCCCAAGGATGAGATAATTTAAATCGAGATATTTCACTCTTAAATAGATCTAACTTATGCGAATCGAAGACAGGTTGGTTTTTAATTACACCAAGGCTCTTAAACCGTTTGTTATCCAATACCTCTGAACTTGTAAAAAACTCCTCAAAATCTTTCTCCCCGGCAGTATCACTTGAAGAGAATAAACACGGCCAGAAACCATTTTTTGGCAAAGTTTTAATAAGCGTTCTGGCCTCGTCCTCATTAGCACACATTTGAGGCTCATAACCTATTTCATTGAGATATTTAATTGCTATATCAGCAAAACTTATCAAATGAAGAGAGTCACTAAGTTTAGGGTAAAAAATATCTCGATTTTCACCAAAAATACAAGACATTAGACACAATTCACCGGACTCCTGAGGGGTCAAAAAATAACGCCTAATATCATTTGGTGCTACAATAGGTTGATTCTTTTTTATACGCTGGTCAAAACCGTATAATAATGATCCATCTGAGAAAGCAACGTTTGCAAATCTCGCCGTCGAAATATCTATTTCTACACTACGTCTCATTAAAAACATTTCCATTATACGCTTTGAAGCACCCATCATGTTAACAGGATTTGCTGCCTTATCTGTTGATACACAAAAATACTTTTTTACACCCTTTCTAATTGATTGCTCGATTGTCTTATCTGTATTGAAAACATTTACATCAATCATTCTCATTAATGTAAATGGATCTTTTTCACTTCTCACATGTTTTAGTGCAGATAAATTAAGCACATAGTCATAGTCACCATCCGAATCAATAAATGCATCATACTCCATTGAACCAATATCTAAGGAAAACGTCTGAAAATCCCCTTTAATATAACCAACAGAACTTCTCAAATCTCGAACCAGCTCAACCATATTATTTTCACTGATATCAACAATGTGAAGCTTCTTGGGATTACGTTTGAATATCTCTTTAGTCACCGCCTGTCCAATTGATCCGGCTCCTCCAAGAACAAGGAATTTTGACACAGTGACTTTGGACATCAATTCAGTTTCTTTCTCTTCAATATCCTTCAAAAAAAGTGGCACACTTCTGCCAATTAAATTCAATATATTTTTCATTTACTATCCACCTATTCATCCGACTGTAAAAACCTCGAATGCACTAAATTTTCTTAAAATTTAAATAATGTAACTTAGAATATTTTATTTATCAGAATTTCTATTAAATCAATACAATGCTTTTAACAAAATTGTGATTGGTTTTCCAATAGCACTGCAACTTCAAACAAATTGGTACATACCGGAGCAATTAAATGATCATTTGCATTTAACTCATGCCCAGATGCAACCAAATAGGATCGCCCAACCCCCGCACGTTTAGCAGCCTGGATGTCTGAGATCTTATCGCCAATGAGTATTGAATCTTGCATATTTATTTTATGTTTTTTTCTAGCAGAAGTAAGCATGCCAGGCTTTGGCTTTCTGCAATCGCAGTCTATCGAATATCTTTGAATAACCCCCTCAGGATGGTGGGGACAAAAAATATAATCGCACAACTCTACACCATGACTGGCCAAGTCTCGCAGCAACCATTCAGAGAAAGTTTGAAAGTCTTTCTCAGAAAAAATACCTTTAGCAAGCCCAGCTTGATTTGTTACCACTATTAATTCAAAGCCTAATCCGTTGAGTTTCTTTAATCCACTAATACAATTAACTGTATAGCTGAAGTCCTCAATTTTATGCAGATAGTTTATTTCCTTATTTATGACACCATCTCGATCCAAAAAAGCAACTTTCACTTGAGAATCTCACATGCTTTGAAATAGTCTTTAGGAATTCCAATATCAATAAACCCTCCTTCGAACATGTAAACTTTTGTATTACTATGAATATTGGGAATAAAAAAATCCTCAAAAGAAAACTCTGATTGATCAACTTCAATTATTGCAGACTTTGCTAGAAAGTATGTGCCGCTGTTGATTGTTGCTGGACCAGAGCGCCCCTTCTCATTCATAGATATTAAATTGTGCTGAGCATCATACTGTAAAGAACCATATCTTTTTGCCTCTTGTACTTTGATTCCAGCAATCACCAAATCGTTACCAATTGAATTTTTGAAAAAATCTAAGTAATCAATACCACAATAAGTGTCACCATTTAGGGCTATAAAGCTCTCACCTGATATGAATTCAGCGGCTAATTTTATTCCCCCACCAGTACCACGAGGGCTATTTTCTATCACAAACACAAGCTCGCAATCTACTGGAGAATCTTCAAGAATTTTTTTCTTAATAAAATTTGCTTGGTAACATAATGATAAGATTATTTTACTACATCCAGCTTTTTCTAGCTTCTTTAATAAATGGTAGACAAAGGGCTTCCCTGCTACGGGCACCATTGGTTTTGGCGTATCTCCACTTATACTTTTTAATCTAGTGCCTAATCCACCCATTAAGATTACTGCTTCAAACATTAGGTTTTTCTTCAGGAAAAATTCGCTCTTCAACTAAACCACAAATAATATGACCTATGACAATATGACATTCCTGAATATGTGGAGTAGATAAGGAGGGGACATCTATTGAAAAATCAGCAATACTGGAAAGAACACCCCCTTTTCCACAAAGAGCTACTGTGATGATGCCTAATCTTTTTGCTTCTCTAATTGCAGCAATAATATTGGATGAATTCCCCGATGTGCTGATTCCAATAAAAATATCACCTCTGGAGCCTTGCGCCTGAATTTGGCGTGAAAAAATCCTATCAAACCCATAATCATTGCCGATAGCAGTCAACATCGAAGTATCAGTGGTAAGAGCTATTGCCGGGAGTCCTGGCCGATCGTAAAAAAAACGGCTAACAAATTCAGCAGCTATATGTTGAGCATCAGCTGCACTACCGCCGTTTCCTGCAAGAAGCAACTTATTACCACTACGATACATCTCTTCTATCAGCTCGGCTACATCTTTAATTTTTGCAATTACATCATTATCATCGATCAGCTTCTTTTTTACACCTAAACTTGATGATAAATAGTTTTTTACATATTCTAAATTGTCCACGACATCACCCCACCAGATGTAAAATTAAAATCAACGACCTGCCCATCCAATAACTCGAGTACTCTTGACACAGCACGTTTAAGCTCTGGTTGAACAAATATCATAATAAAACCCCCACCTCCAGCTCCCGAAACCTTCATTGAAGTAGCACCAGCCTTAAATATTGCATCTTCTATAATTTCAATGCTTGGATTAGATACTGATTCAGATGTAGCCTTTTTAGCTTCCCACGAAGCTTTCAAACCAAGCGCCATTTCATGAACATCACCACGAAGAAGCGCTGCTTTTAGCTCGTATGCTGACTGCTTTATTGCATGCATTGCATCAAGAGAACTACCGCCCTTGGACAAACTATTTATTTGATCATTTATTATATTTGCTGACTCTCTAGAGGCTCCAGTAAAAAATAAAATAGTAGATGCTTCAAACTCATTTATAATATGACGCCTAATTCGAAGTGGGTTTACAATAACACTATTATTATCTGAAAATTCCATGAAATTAAAACCACCAAAAGTTGCAGCATACTGATCTTGTTTACCGCCCGCCAAAGAACAGTCAGAACGTTCTATGTCATACGCAAGTTTAGCTAGATCATATTCTCCCAATGGCAGTGAAAATAGCTGGCGATAAGCCTCAAGCATACTCACCACAATTGCTGATGAAGATCCAAGACCACTGCCCGGAGGCGCATCACAATATGTTGTAATTCTTAATGATAAATATTCCCCTCCATTAAATTGCTCCATTACTCTTTTGTACACAGCCCGATGAAGTATTAAGGAGCCATCTAAATTTACTTCACCTTTTATACTAACGCTGTCATATTTACAAATATCTTCAGCCTCAAATATTACTTTATCATTGTTAATATTTTCTAAAAATGTGTAGGCATATAAATTAATCGTAGCATTTAGAATTGCTCCATTATGAATATCGCAATATGGACTTACATCAGTACCGCCTCCTGCAATACCAAGCCTAAGGGGGCACTTAGATCTTATTTTCATACTTATCCCAATACTTATTAAACATCTCTATGTTCATCATTAAAATCATTACCAACACTTTTCTCTAGTAAACTTATTTCTTCTTTTAATAGTTCATATTCTAGCTTTTTACGCGCAAGAAATTTGCTTGTAATCAAAGATTTCTCACGAATTCCTTTTGGCGTTAATAAATAAGAATATTTTTTCTTTTGTGAACTATCTTTAAAATTTGAAAGCTTTATAAAACCCATATCAATTAATGATGTTAATAAATAATAGGCAGATCCATTAGAAATTCCAACTTTTTGAGCAATTTCACGCGAGGCCATTTGAGGGTTTTCATTTATTATTTGAAAAATTCTAAACTTTGCATCTTCCTGACGCTCTTTACGACGACTAGTCACGTATAGCTACCGCACAAAGCTTTAAGACAAAGCTTTGTAATTTTAATACAATAATTGACTTAGATGTTCTCATTGGATTCAAAAATGAACATACATATTATTACAACTATTGTCAATGACGTATATGTATTATAATGAGACTATGTATTCAAGAATATGATATAAATATATAATATAAATAGTAATAATTAATCTTGAAAAACTTGAAAAAATAATCAAAATAATACTAATAATTCATCATTTTTTAGAGAATGTAAGGAGTTATTAAATATTTCGTTTAAAAATGCACGCTAATTCATAGGTATATTTACATGTCAAAAGAGTGGTTCATTCTACAGTTTAAATCCAATTCACACCATCTAGCGGCAAAAAATTTAAACCGACAAGGATTTGAAACATTCTTACCATTGCATGAGACCACTTCACAAAGATTATCTCGATTTATAAATACTTCTAAACCTCTGTTTCCAGGCTACATGTTTGTCAAGTTTGATATAGCAGAATCCAAGTGGCATAAAATAAACAGTACTTACGGTGTATCTCGCTTAATTACTTTTAATTCTCTTGTTAAGTCAATTCCTACAATATTTGTAGATCAATTAATGAAGCGATACGATTTATCGGGAAAATTACTGCCTATACAAAAATTAAAAAAAGGCGATCAGGTAACGGTTTTAAACGGACCTTTTGCAAATTTTATTGCTACTGTTGAAAAATATGAAGCAGATCAACGCATATGGATCCTAATGGATTTAATGGGCAGGAAAACAAAAATTATAACTCCATCAGATGCCCTTACACTATCAGATTAAACTATTTACTCAAATTTAATTATTCAATTCCATAACCAATTGGGTTTAATTTATGCCAACGCCAAGTGTCCTCACAAATCTTCTTTATATTTCTTTCTGGTTTCCAACTCATTTTTTCAAATGATTTTGAAGAATTTGCCCAAAAGGCAGCAAGATCTCCGTCCCGACGAGGTGAATATTTAAATTTAATTGTAACACCAGAAGTTTCTTCAAAACTTCTTATCAACTCAAGAACAGTCGTGCTTTTTCCCCCTCCAATGTTTAATACTTCAAACTTATCCAGCTTACTTTGATTTAAAGCGCTTATGTGTGCTAGCGCCAAGTCAACAACATGGATATAATCCCTTGCTCCAGTTCCATCTGCAGTCTCATAGTCATTACCAAAAATATTTAAATGTTCACGCCGCCCATCAGCCACTTGCGCAATATACGGCATTAAGTTATTCGGAATTCCAATTGGCTCTTCCCCAATTTGACCAGACTCATGAGCTCCCACAGGGTTGAAATATCTGAGAACGGTTCCCTTTCGCTTTAAGTCTACTGTTGTCCAATCGTGTATTATATTTTCAATCATTAACTTTGTGCGCCCATATGGGTTTGCTGGATTAGTTGGGTGCTCCTCATCATAAGGTAGATATTGGGGTTTACCATAAACTGTAGCTGATGATGAAAAAACAATATTATTACACTCAGCCTTAGACATAGCCGTGAGCAATGAAATAGACCCTCCAACATTTACTTCATAATATTTCAATGGGTTAGCAACACTCTCACCGACAGCTTTCAAGCCCGCAAAGTGAATAACTGCTTCTGGCTTAAAGGTATTGAAAATGTTATCTAATGCATTTGCGTCACGAATATCTGCATTTGTAAATTGCAACTCACGATTAGTAATACCCCGAACTCGCTCAAGTGCAGCCTCATGCCCATTACAAAGATTATCTACAACAAAAACCTCGTGGCCTGCTTCTAAAAGCTCAACGCATGTATGACTGCCAATATAACCAGCACCACCTGTCACAAGGACTCTCATATT
>Ga0206125_10000723_pt1 | contig 41379 bp, 47 predicted proteins | sample Helgoland_Spring_4_FD_148598 | JGI IMG/M metagenome (GOLD analysis project Ga0206125, IMG submission 148598) | Pelagic subsurface seawater microbial communities from Kabeltonne, Helgoland, North Sea - Helgoland_Spring_Bloom_20160331_1 | ecosystem: Environmental > Aquatic > Marine > Epipelagic ... | reverse complement strand
CTATTATGGCTCATAGAGAACATTCCAATGATGTATTAAGGTATCTAGTACATAAAATTAATGCCTATGAATCTGGTTTATATCAGATTATAGTATCACTCGTATTTTATCCAATGAAAGATTCTGAGGAATTACGAGAAGCTGTTAAACTCTGGTTAGGTGATAAATCTAAAGCAATAACCAAATACGGACATATTAGTCTATGGGATACTTCAAAAGTAACTGATATGAGTTTTATGTTTTGGTGGGATAGTAATTTTAATGACGATATCGGAGGTTGGGATACTTCAAATGTAACTAATATGTGTACTATGTTTCGTGGTGCTACTAATTTTAATCAAGATATAGGAGGATGGGATACTTCAAAAGTTACTGATATGATGTTTATGTTTCGTGATGCTACAAAATTTAATAGCGATATTGGAGAGTGGGATACTTCAAAAGTAACTTATATGCGTTTTATGTTTAGTGATGCTACAAAATTTAATAAAGATTATATTATTAATTGGGATGTTTCAAAAGTAATTGATAGTAACTAATAGAATTACATTATCAATATAAAATTTATTTAATTTATTAAGTTATTTTTATTTAAAATAAAGTATATCACATCTATTATGACTCATACTATGGAATATTCCAATGATGAATTACACGCACTATTACATAAGATTAACGCATATGAATCTGGTTTATATCAGATTATAGTATCACTCGTATTTTATCCAATGAAAGATTCAAACGAATTACGAGAAGTGGTTGCACTCTGGTTAGGTGAAAAATCTACAACAATAAGCAAATACGGACATATTAGACTATGGGATACTTCAAATGTTACTGATATGAGTAAGATGTTTTATAATGCTAATGAATTTAATGACGATATTGGAAGATGGAATACTTCAAACGTAACTGATATGTCTAATATGTTTTATGGTGTTACTAATTTTAATCAAGATATTGGAGAATGGGATACTTCAAATGTAAATAATATGCGTGATATGTTTTTTGCTAGTAATTTTAATCAAGATATTGGAAAATGGAATACTTCAAACGTAACTGATATGAGTTGGATGTTTAGTGGTGCTGAAAACTTTAATACCGATATTGGAAGGTGGAATACTTCTAATGTAACTAATATGTCTTATATGTTTTGTGGTGCTAACAAGTTTAATAAAAATATTGGTAGATGGGATACTTCAAATGTAACTAATATGAGTTGGATGTTTAATTATGCTAATGAATTTAATGACGATATTGGAGGATGGGATACTTCAAACGTAACTGATATGAGTTATATGTTTTATGGTGTTCGTAACTTTAATCAATATATTGGAGAATGGGATACTTCAAACGTAACTAATATGAGTTGGATGTTTTATTGTGCTAAAGAGTTTAATCAAGATATAGGAAATTGGAATACTTCAAATGTTACTAATATGAATTTTATGTTTTATAGGATAGACAAAGATTAATCAATATAAAATATAAAATTGATTCTTATTAACTTATTTTTTATTTAACATATCAATTATACATCTACTATGACTCATACAATGGACACTTCTAATGATGCATTACGATGCCTATTACATAAGATTAATTCATATGAACCGTTCATTTATAATACTATTATGAGAATAGTATTTTATCCAATGAAAGATTCCAATGAATTACGAGAAGCGATTAAACTCTGGTTAGACAACGAATCTACAGCGATAACCAAATATGGACATATTAGTCTATGGAATACTTCAAAAGTGACTGATATGAAGTTTATGTTTATGGGTGTTAATAATGTTAATAATTTTAATCAAGATATTAGTGAATGGGATACTTCAAATGTAACTAATATGTATTGTATGTTTTATCGAGCTATTAATTTTAATCAAGATATTGGAAAATGGGATACTTCAAAAGTAACTAATATGAATTTGATGTTTTATAATACTATGGAGTTTAATCAAGATATTGGTAAATGGAATACTTCAAACGTAAATGATATGAGTGGTATGTTTTGTGGTGCTAATAAGTTTAATCAATATATTGGAGGGTTTGATACTTCAAGTGTAACTAAAATGAATGGTATGTTTAGTGGTGCTACTAATTTTAATAAAGATTATATTAGTAATTGGGATACTTCAAAGGTAATTGATAGTAACTAATAGATGTACATTATAAAATATAAAAAATTGATTTATTTTATTAACTTATTTTTATTTAACATATGAGCTTTTGTAAACACTCAACTCATACCATGAAACCTTCAAACGATGCATTAATAAGACTATTAAGCATGATTAATTCATATGAACCGTTCATTTATAATAATATTATGAGATCTGTATTTTATCCAATGAAAGATTCGGATGAATTACGAGAAGCGGTTGCACTCTGGTTAAGTGACGAATCTAAAGCGATGACCAAATACGGACATATTAGTCTATGGGATACTTCAAATGTAACTGATATGAGTCATCTATTTTATTGTAACCAAGATTTTAATCAAGATATAGGAGGATGGAATACTTCAAACGTAACTGATATGCTTAGCATGTTTGTTAATGCTTATAAGTTTAATCAAAATATTGGAAGATGGGATACTTCAAACGTAACTAATATGAGTTTTATGTTTTATGATGCTATTAATTTTAATCAAGATATTGGAGAATGGGATACTTCAAATGTAACTAATATGAGAAGTATGTTTCACTATGCTAGAGAGTTTAATAAAGATTATATTATTAATTGGGATACTTCAAATGTAACTAATATTAATGAAATGTTTAGTTTTTGCTATTAATTTTATTAAAGATATAGGAGGGTGGGATACTTCAAAAGTAACTTATATGAGTCATATGTTTTGTCATGCTAAAATGTTTAATCAAGATATTGGAGATTGGGATACTTCAAACGTAATTGATATATACTAATAGAATTACATTATCAATATAAAATTGATTGTTAACCTTCAAATGATGAATTAAGGCAACAAAATTGATTTAATTTTTTTATTATAATTGATTATCATAACCAAAATGCCTATTACACGTTCTCAAACTGTCAAAATTGCTGCTGATATTGCTAATAAGCAGAATGGAGTAAAAATATATACGAAGGAAGAAACAGTATTCTATAAAATGAAAGATTCGGATGAATTACGAAAAGCGGTTAAACTCTGTTTAGAAGACGAATCTACAGCTATAACTAAATACGGACATATTGGTCTATGGGATACTTCAAATGTTACTGATATGAGTAATATGTTTTGTGATTCTAAACAGTTTAATAGCTATATTGGAGGATGGGATACTTCAAAAGTAACTGATATGAGTAGGATGTTTGAGAATGCTACTAATTTTAATAAAGATATTGGAAATTGGGATACTTCAAATGTTACTAATATGAGTTATATGTTTTGGGGTGCTAATATTTTTAATGAAGATATTGGAAGATGGGATACTTCAAATGTAACTAATATGAATGAAATGTTTAGTAATGCTAAAATGTTTAATCAAGATATAGGGGGATGGGATACTTCAAACGTAACTAATATGACTTGTATGTTTTGGGGTGATAGTAAGTTTAATCAAGATATTGGAGGATGGGATACTTCAAACGTAACTGATATGAGTTATATGTTTAATGATGTTCATAACTTTAATCAAGATATTGGAGGTTGGGATACTTCAAGTGTTACTAAGATGAGTGGTATGTTTAATGGTGCTAAAATGTTTAATGGAGATATTGGAAATTGGGATACTTCAAATGTTACTTATATGTGGGCTATGTTTTGTCATGCTAAAATGTTTAATCAAGATATTCGAGGGTGGGATACGTCAAACGTTACTAGTATGGGTTATATGTTTGCAAACTCTAAAAAATTTAATCAAGATATTGGAAATTGGGATACTTCAAATGTAACTAATATGACTCATATGTTTGCAAAAGCTACTAATTTTAATCAAGATATTGGAGGGTGGAATACTTCAAATGTAACTAATATGAGTGAAATGTTTTTAGATGCTAAAATGTTTAATGGAGATATTGGAGGATGGAATACTTCAAATGTAACTGATATGGGTTATATGTTTAGTGATGCTATTAATTTTAATAAAAATATTGGAAATTGGAATACTTCAAATGTAACTGATATGAGTTGGATGTTTGATGGTGCTATTGTGTTTAATCAAGATATTGGTAGGTGGGATACTTCAAATGTTACTAATATGTAACTAATAGATTTACATCATCAAATATAAAAATTTGATATATTTTATTAACTTATTTTTATTTAATATCATTAATGGCTTCTACTATGACTCATATCATTGATGCATTAAGATGTCTAGTACATAAAATTAATGACTATGAATTTGGTTTATATCAGATTATTAAATCACTCGTATTCTATAAAATGAAAGATTCAAAAGAATTACGTAAAGCGGTTAAACTCTGGCTAAGTGATGAATCAAGAGCGAAAACCAAATATGGTCATATAGGAAATTGGGATACTTCAAAAGTAACTAATATGAGTAAGATGTTTGATTCTGCTATAAAGTTTAATCAAGATATTGGAAATTGGGATACGTCAAATGTTACTAATATGATGCAGATGTTTTATGGTGCTAGTAATTTTAGTCAAGATATAGGAAGATGGGATACTTCAAATGTAACAACTATGGGTTGGATGTTTGATTCTGCTATAAAGTTTAATAAAGATATTGGAAATTGGAATACTTCAAATGTTACTAATATGAGTTGGATGTTTCGTCGTGCTGAAGAATTTAATCAAGATATTGGTAATTGGGATACTTCAAATGTTACGAGGATGTGTTTGATGTTTCATGATATTAAAGAGTTTAATCAAGATATTGGAGGATGGGATACGTCAAATGTAACTGATATGTGTGGTATGTTTATGGCTGCTAAAGAGTTTAATCAAGATATCGGTCGATGGGATACTTCAAAAGTTACTGATATGAGTCATATGTTTGATGGTGCTACTAATTTTAATCAAGATATTCGATGTTGGAAAACTTCAAGAGTCACTAATATGAGTTTTATGTTTTCTCATGCTACTAATTTTAATAAAGATATTCGATGTTGGAAAACTTCAAGAGTCACTAATATGAGTTTTATGTTTTCTCATGCTAATAATTTTAATCAAGATATAGGAGGATGGGATACTTTAAAAGTAACTGATATGCGTTATATGTTTTATAATGCTAATAATTTTAATCAAGATATTGGTAAATGAAATACCAAAAGAGTTGGATGTTTGATGGTGCTAAAGAGTTTAATCAAGATATTACTCGATGGGTATTTCAAATGTTACTAATATGTAACTAATAGATTTACATTACGAAATATAAAAATTTGATATATTTTATTAACTTATTTTTATTTAATATCATTAATGGTTCATACCAAGGAACAATTCAAAGATGTATTAAGGTATCTATTATATAAAATGAATGAATATGAATCTGGTTTATATCATATTATTAAATCACTTGTATTCTATAAAATCAAAGATTCGGATGAATTACGAGAAGCAGTTAAACGCTGGTTAACTGATGAATCTGCAGCGATAACCAAATATGGTCATATTAGTCGATGGGATACTTCAAATGTAACTAATATGAGTTTTATGATTAATTATCCTAATTTTAATGAAGATATAGGAGGATGGAATACTTCAAATGTAACTGATATGAGTTATATGTTTTATTGTGCTCGTAAATTTAATGGAGACATAGGAAATTGGGATACTTCAAATGTTACTGATATGAGGAGTATGTTTAGTAATGCTACTGTGTTTAATAAAGATATTGGGAGATGGGATACTTCAAATGTTACTAATATGATTTTGATGTTTTGTGGTGCTAATAAGTTTAATCAAGATATTGGAAGTTGGAATACTTCAAAGGTAACTACTATGAGTGATATGTTTTCTCATGCTCATAATTTTAATAAAAATATTGGAAATTGGAATACTTCAAATGTAACTAATATGGGTTTAATGTTTAATAATGCTAAAGAGTTTAATGAAGATATTGGAAGGTGGGATACTTCAAATGTAAATAGGATGTGTGGTATGTTTTATCAAGCTAAAGAATTTAATCAAAATATTGGAAATTGGGATACTTCAAAAGTAAATAGGATGAATGGTATGTTTTATCAAGCTAAAGAATTTAATCAAAATATTGGAAATTGGGATACTTCAAATGTAACTAATATGAGTAGTATGTTTTGGAGTGCTATTAATTTTAATGAAGATATTGGAGGATGGAATACTTCAAGAGTCACTGATATGGGTTATATGTTTTATCAAGCTAATATTTTTAATCAAGATATTTGGTGTTGGAAAACTTCAAGAGTCACTAATATGAGTAGTATGTTTGGTAATGCTCAAAATTTTAATAAAGATATTGGTAGATGGGATACTTCAAAAGTAACTAATATGAGTAGTATGTTTTATAATGCTCAAAATTTTAATCAAGATATAGGAGGATGGAATACTTGGAAAGTAACTGATATGAGTAGTATGTTTTATAATGCTCAAAATTTTAATCAAGATATTAGTAAATGGAATACTTCAAAAGTAACAAATATAAGTGGTATGTTTTATTTGGCAACAGATTTTAATAAAGATATTAGTAAATGGAATACTTCAAATGTAACTAATATGGGTTATATGTTTAGTGGTGCTAGTAATTTTAATCAATATATAGGAAATTGGGATACTTCAAATGTAACTAATATGGGTCAAATGTTTAAGGGTCCTACTAATTTTAATCAAGATATTGGTGCGTGGGGTACTTCAAACGTTACTAATATGGCTGGTATGTTTTGTAATGCTATTAATTTTAATAAAAATATTGGAAATTGGAATACTTCAAATGTAACTGATATGAGGAGTATGTTTAGTAATGCTATTGTGTTTAATCAAGATATTGGTAGGTGGGATACATCAAATGTTACTAATATGAATGGTATGTTTAGTGGTGATACAAAATTTAATCAAGATATTGGTAGGTGGGATACTTCAAAATGTTACTAATATGTAACTAATAGATTTACATTACGAAATATGAAAATTTGATGTATTTTATTAACTTATTTTTATTTAATATTATTAATGGCTTCTACTATGACTCATACAGAACATTCCAAAGATGTATTAAGGTATCTATTACATAAAATTAATGACTATGAATATGGTTTATATCAGATTATTAAATCACTTTTATTTTATCCAATGAAAGATTCGGACGAATTACGAGAAGCAGTTAAACGCTGGTTAACTGATGAATCTAGAGCGATAACCAAATATGGACATATTAGTCTATGGAATACTTCAAATGTTACTGATATGAGTAAGATGTTTTATAATGCTAATGAATTTAATGACGATATTGGAAATTGGGATACTTCAAATGTTACTAATATGAATCGTATGTTTCGTTATGCTCATAAATTTAATCAAGATATTGGAAAATGGAATACTTCAGAAGTAACTAATATGGTTTGGATGTTTGAATATGCTATTATTTTTAATCAAGATATTGGAAGTTGGGATACTTCAAGTGTAACTGATATGAGTTCTATGTTTAGTAGTGCTAGTATTTTTAATCAATATATAGGAAAATGGGATACTTCAAAAGTTACTAATATGAGTTGGATGTTTACTGATGCTAAAGAGTTTAATCAAGATATTGGAGAATGGAATACTTCAAAAGTAATAACTATGTCTGGTATGTTTTGGAGTGCTAATAAATTTAATGGAGATATTGGAGGATGTGATACTTCAAATGTAACTAATATGAGTTATATGTTTTGGTGTTCTATTAATTTTAATCAAGATATTGGAAATTGGAATACTAAAAAAGTAACTGGTATGAAGGGTATGTTTTCTCGTGCTTATAATTTTAATCAAGATATTGGAGAATGGAATACTAAAAAAGTAACTGATATGAGTGATATGTTTTGTTATGCTAAAGAATTTAATCAAAATATTGGAAGTTGGGATACTTCAAATGTTACTGGTATGATTCGTATGTTTTATGGTGCTAAAGAATTTAATAAGGGTTATATTAGTAATTGGGATACTTCAAAAGTAATTTATAAATACTAATAGAAGCACATTATCAAATATAAAATTGATTAATTTTATTAACTTATTTTTATTTAACATATCAATACATCTATTATGGCTCATACAGAACATTCTAATGATGAATTAATGTATCTATTACATAAAATTAATGACTATGAATATGGTTTATATAAGATTATTAAATCACTCGTATTTTATTCAATGAAAGATTCTTTAGAATTGCGAGAAGCGGTTAAACTCTGGTTAAACAACGAATATATAGCGATACCCAAATACGGTAATATTAGTCTATGGAATACTTCAAATGTAACTAATATGAGTTGGATGTTTTCTGGTGCTGATAAGTTTAATCAATATATTGGAGGGTGGGATACTTCAAACGTAATTGATATGAGTCGAATGTTTGACGGTGCTTATAATTTTAATCAAGACATAGGAAATTGGGATACTTCAAATGTAACTGATATGAGTTATATGTTTAATGGTGCTCAAAATTTTAATCAAGATATTGGAAGTTGGGATACATCAAACGTAACTAATATGAGTAGGATGTTTGGTTATGCTTATAATTTTAATAAATATATTGGAAGTTGGAATACGTCAAATGTTACTGATATGAATTTGATGTTTTATAATGCTATGGAGTTTAATCAAGATATAGGGGGTTGGGATACTTCAAATGTTACTGGTATGAGTTGTATGTTTTATAATGCTCATAAGTTTAATCAAGATATAGGGGGTTGGGATACTTTAAATGTAACTGATATGAGTCATATGTTTTATGGTGCTACTAATTTTAATCACGATATAGGAAGATGGGATACTTCAAAAGTTACTGATATGAGTAGCATGTTTCAGGGTGCTACTAATTTTAATCAAGATATTACAAATTGGAATACTTCAAACGTAACTGATGAGTAACTAATAGTTTTACATTATTAAATATAAAATTGATTATTATTTAACATATCATTCATATATTATAACCAAAATGCCTATTACACGTTATCAAACTGCCAAAATTGCAACTATATTCTATAAGGTTCATTCTTATGAACCTGGACTTTATAATACTATTATGAAAGCTGTATTTTATCCAATGAAAGATTCAGATGAATTACGTAAAGCTGTTAAACTCTGGTTAACTGATAAATCTACAGCGACAACCAAATACGGACATATTTGTGTATGGGATACTTCAAATGTTACTGATATGAGTGATATGTTTTATGATGCTAAAAAGTTTAATCAAGATATTGGAGGATGGGACACTTCAAATGTTACTGATATGCGTGGTATGTTTTATAATGCCATGAGTTTTAATCAAGATATAGGAAATTGGGATACTTCAAATGTAACTGATACGAGTTGGATGTTTCATGATGCTATTAATTTTAATCAAGATATAGGAAATTTGGATACTTCAAATGTTACTAATATGCGTTGTATGTTTCATGGTGCTAATAATTTTAATGAAGATATTGGAGGATGGGACACTTCAAATGTTACTGATATGTTTGGTATGTTTTATTGTGCTCATAATTTTAATCAAGATATTGGAAGATGGAATACTTCAAACGTAACTAATATGGAATGTATGTTTAATAATTCTAAAAAGTTTAATAAAAATATTGGAGTTTGGGATACTTCAAATGTCACAGCTATGTCTTATATGTTTCATAGTGCTAATAAGTTTAATAAATATATTGGAGAATGGGATACTTCAAATGTAATTGATATGAAGTGTATGTTTTATAATGCTCATAATTTTAATCAAGATATTGGAAGATGGAATACTGCAAACTTAACTAATATGAATGGTATATTTTGTTATGCTAAAGAATTTAATCAAGATATTGGAGGATGGGATACTTCAAACGTAACTAATATGAGTTGGATGTTTACTGGTGTTAATGAGTTTAATTAAGATATTGGAAATTGGGATACTTCAAATGTCACTGATATGAATTGTATGTTTTATTATGCTTCTAAATTTAATGGAGCTGTAGGAAATTGGAATACTTCAAACGTAACTGATATGAGTTTTATGTTTCATAATGCTACTAATTTTAATAAATATATTGGAAGTTGGGATACTTCAAAAGTAATTGATATGCGTTTAATGTTTTTTGATGCTAACGAGTTTAATAAAGATATAGGAAATTGGGATACTTCAAATGTAACTAATATGAGTCAGATGTTTCTTTGCGCTCATAATTTTAATCAAGATATTGGAAGATGGGATACTTCAAAAGTAACTAATATGAGTTGGATGTTTGGTGGTGCTAAAGAGTTTAATAAAGATTATATTACTCTGTGGGATACTTCAAAAGTAATTGATAAAATAATAGATTTACATTATTAAATATAAAAATTGATTTATTAACTTATTTTTTATTTAACATATCATACATCTATTATGACTCGTGCTATGACTCGTGCTATGACTCATACAGAACATTCAAATTATGAATTAAATAGACTTGTACATAAAATTAATGCCTATGAATCTGGTTTATATCAGATTATAGTATCACTCGTATTTTATCAAATGAAAGATTCAGATGAATTACGAGAAGCAGTTAAACTCTGGTTAAACAACGAATCTACAGCGAAAACAAAATACGGTCATATTAGTCTATGGAATACTTCAAAAGTAACTAATATGAGTTGGATGTTTTATGGTGCTAATAATTTTAATCAAGATATAGCAGGATGGAATACTTCAAACGTAATTGATATGAGTTATATGTTTTATAATGCTATAAAATTTAATAAAGATATTGGAGGGTGGGATACTTCAAACGTAATTGATATGAGTTGGATGTTTAGTAGTGCTAGTATTTTTAATGGCGATATTGGAGGGTGGAATACTTCAAATGTAACTGATATGAGTGCTATGTTTCAATATGCTTATAAGTTTAATGAAGATATAGGAAATTGGAATACTTCAAATGTAACTAATATGAAAGATATGTTTTATCAAGCTCATAAATTTAATCAAGATATAAGTAATTGGAATACTTCAAATGTAACTAATATGAGTAGTATGTTTCATCTTACTAATAATTTTAATCAAGATATAGGATGATGTGATACGTCAAATGTAACTAGAATGTGTTGGATGTTTTGGTGTGCTGATAATTTTAATCAAGATATTGGAAGATGGAATACTTCAACAGTAATTTATATGGATGGTATGTTTGCTCATGCTACAAATTTTAATCAAGATATTGCGGGATGGGATACGTCAAATGTAACTGATATGATTGGGATGTTCAGGTGCTACTAATTTTAATAAAGGTATTGGAAATTGGAATACTTCAAATTTTGTGGATATAACTTATAGAATTACATTATCAAATATAAAATTGAATTATGATTTATTATGCCAATCAACTGAAAGTTAGGAATTAAACACCTCGTTAAATATTAATAGTTATTCTTAAATATTGGACATTTATTTATCAAAAATTAAATGTCCAATATTTTATCGTGGATACACAATAGATTTTGTTAAAACTTTAGATGGCAATCGTACTAAAGATTCGAGGAAAATGTAACTGTTTATTAAATAAAAGAGATAAGAGGAAAACAATAAATAATCTTTATCAAATATATTTTAAGAAAGAGAATTATTTACTATAGGCAAGACCAGCCATACCAGACATGACCCTTGTAATTTGTGAATTAATGGCACATAACATTAAGCCTTCATCATCTAGACAATTATATTTAAGTGTTGCAAGATCTATTTTGGAAAAATTGACACAATAATTTGAAAAATCATCTGAATTCAACTTATTTGTTAATCGTATAATGCCATTTTGTTCTTGAACTAATTTAAATTTTTTTTTAAATTCTCCATTAAATTGTAATATTATGTTATCTAATTTTTTATTACATACAAAAAAATAGCAAGGATGATTAATATTCAATACTGTTTCATTTTTTTTATGATTTGATATGTGCAAACATTGCGATTGATACGATAGTAATTCCAGGCTTGTATCTTTATTTTCATTTAAATTTTCATATACATCTATTAATAAAGGTATATCTTCTTGTATATCTTTCTTTAATGTTATATATATTCTAACATCATGATATTTAGTATAAACTGCTCCATATTTAAAATAAGAAAAAGGAATTTCAGTTTCAGTCATTTTATAAAAACTTTGTAATTGAGGAAACGTCCAGGTATAAATTGTATCAAATCTTTGCCCACCACATTCTATTTCAAAAGACTCAATTTTATCTAAATCTTCTTGATTTTTTAATCTTAAATTTTTAAAGAAAAATTGTTTATCTTCCAATCCTGTTTTGAAAAGGGTGTATATTATTTGTTTGTTTCTTTTATCTATTCTTAAAGATAAAGGTTCAGTTGTTTCCACAAATTTAGCATTAGACACATAGTCAATATAAAATTTATTTATATTTTGTTTCTTATTAGCTTTATCTTGTGCTCCAAATATATTATTTTCAAATTTAAAATTTTCTAATTCAGTTAAATCTATTTGCTCTGTTGACTCTGTTGGCTCGGTTTGATCAGTTGACTCGGTTTGATCAGTTGACTCTGTTGACTTGTTAAAGTAATTTACCATTTATACATAAAAGTATTAAAATGTTTTTATATAAATAATTAAAGTCGGTTTAATTAATACTTAAGTATTAAAATATTTTATATAAATAATGAACGAAATAATTAAAGACCAAATATGGACAATTGATAATTTTCTATCTAATAAAGAATGTACAGACTTTATAAAGAAAATTAATCAAAAAACTGATTTAGTTCCATTTACTCAATCAGGTAATTTTAAGAATGATAAATTTATTAATCAGAAATTAGCAACAAGTTTTTTTGATAGAGTAAAAAAAAACATAAATATACCTATTTTAAGAGCTAATAACTTAATTATGACGGGAAACTATGATCCAGGAAATGAATTTGGTCTTCATACCGATACAGGTTTATATTTTGACTTATTGGTTATGGAAAAAAGCAATTATACGCTTTTAATATATCTAAATGATGATTTTGAGGGAGGTGATACAGTATTTTATAATAATAATTTCAAAGAAACAGTTCATATCAAGCCGGAACTTGGTAAAGCACTACTATTTGACATTTCATTATGGCACCAGGGTTTAAAAATATTAAAAGGTAATAAATATTGGATTGGATGTGAAATTATATCTAAATTTGATAATATGTATTAATAAATATTGGTATTTCTGGTTAAATATAAACACTTTTGTATGTTATCATCGGCGGCTATGATTAAAAATACGAGTACCCTAAACTATTACTAATTTTAATCAAGATATTGGAGGATAAGATACTTAGAATGTTCTCATTATATTATCTAAGACATTATATATATAATTATTATATATAATTTGGGATAGTTTGTATATATATAAATTTGATTTAAATTATTTTTTAAATATGTTTATCATTCACACAATGAGACATTTCAACTATAACCTAAGAGGTCTATTAGGTAGTATCCTCTCATATGAAGCTAACATTTATAATACTATTATAAGAGCTATATTTTATAAAATGAAAGATTCGACGGAATTGCGAAAGGCGGTTAAACTATGGTTAAGTGATGAATCTACAGCGAAAACAAAATATGGACATATAGGAAATTGGGATACGTCAAACGTAACTGATATGAGTTGGATGTTTCAATTTGCTAGAAACTTTAATGAAGATATTGGAAGTTGGGATACTTCAAATGTAACTAATATGAGTTTTATGTTTTATGACGCTAAAGAATTTAATGAAGATATTGGAAATTGGGATACTTCAAATGTTACTAATATGGAGGGTATGTTTTTTGATGCTATTAATTTTAATGGAGATATTGGAGAATGGGATACTTCAAATGTTACTAATATGGAGGGTATGTTTTGTAATGCTAGTAAGTTTAATCAAGATATTTGGAATTGGGATACCTCAAACGTTACTAATATGAGTCATATGTTTTATTATACTCAAAGGTTTAATCAAGATATCGGACGATGGAATACTTCAAAAGTTACGAATATGTATAGTATGTTTAAACATGCTATTAAGTTTAATAAAGATATTGCAGGTTGGGATACTTCAAATGTTATTAATATGTTATAAATAAAATTGATTATAAAAATAAATAATAAATTTTATTTTTATAATCTATATATATAGAATGTATAATAGTATAATAAATCCAATTACGAATCGTAAAGTTACTACTGATGGTCCTCTGGGTCGTTCTATACTTCAAAACTATTTAAACTATTTACAAAAAGGTGGTTCAGTTAGTGAATTAAAGCATATTTTCAACCAAATTAGAAATTATGAGCCTAGTATTTCAGATAAAATTATTTCTTTAGTGGATTACAAAATGAAAGATTCGGATGAATTACAAGAAGCGGTTGCACTCTGGGTAAGTCATGAATCTAAAGCGATGACCAAATATGGACATATAGGAAATTGGGATACTTCAAATGTTACCGATATGAGTCGAATGTTTTATGACGCTAAAGAATTTAATGAAGATATTGGAGAATGGGATACTTCAAATGTAACTGATATGGGTTGGATGTTTTATGGTGCTAAAGAGTTTAATCAAGATATTGGAAGATGGAATACTTCAAGAGTAACTACTATGATTCGTATGTTTTGTGAAGCTAATAAATTTAATAAACGTATAGGAGGATGGAATACTTCAAGAGTAACTGATATAAGATACATGTTTTTTGGTACTGATAAGTTTAATCAAGATATTGGAGAATGGGATACTTCAAATGTAACTAATATGAGTAATATGTTTAGTAGTGCTACCAGTTTTAATCAAGATATTGGAAGATGGAATACTTCAAATGTAACTGATATGAGTTATATGTTTCTTTATGCTAGAGTCTTTAATCAACATATTGGAGATTGGGATACCTCAAACGTTACAAATATGAGTTTTATGTTTTATGGTTCTGATAATTTTAATCAAGATCATATTATTAATTGGGATACTTCATATGTAACTTGTATGCTTAATATGTTTCGTTAAATATAAAATTAATTATTAACTTATTTTATTTAACATATCATACATCTATTATTACTCATACCTTGGCTCATACCAATAGTGTATTAGGGGTACTATTACATAAAATTAATGAATATGAATCAGATTCATATTTATTAATTTTAATAAAGATATCGGAAATTGGAATACTTCAAATGTTACTGATATGACTTATATGTTTACAAACGCTCATAAGTTTAATAAAGATGTTGGAAAATGGAATACTTCAAATGTAATATATTAAATGTAAAATTGATTTTTTGTTTTAAATTATATAGATTATTTATTTATTTATTTTATAATCTATATATATATAGAATGTATAATAGTATAATAAATCCAATTACGAACCGTAAAGTTAATATTGATGGAGCTCTGGGTCGTTCTATACTTCAAAACTATTTAAACTATTTACAAAAAGGTGGTTCGGTTAGTGAATTAACGCATATTTTTAACCAAATTAGAAATTATGAGTCTGGTATTTCAGATAAAATTATTTCTTTAGTGCATTACAAAATGAAAGATTCCGAAGAATTACGAGAAGTAGTAGAACTTTGGAGAATAGGCCAATCTAAAACGATAACCAAATACGGACATATTAGTCTATGGAATACTTCAAATGTAACTGATATGAGTAATATGTTTTATAAAGCTTATGATTTTAATCAAGATATTGGAAATTGGGATACTTCAAATGTAACTAGTATGAGGCGTATGTTTTATAATGCTCAAAATTTTAATGAAGATATAGGAAAATGGAATACTTCAAATGTAACGGATATGAGTTATATGTTTTATCAAGCTTATAATTTTAATGAAGATATTGGAGAATGGGATACTTCAAATGTTACTAATATGAGTCATATGTTTTATTATACTCAAAGGTTTAATCAAGATATCGGACGATGGAATACTTCAAATGTAACTTATATGGGTTATATGTTTTATAATGCTTATAATTTTAATAAAAATATTAGAGGATGGGATACTTCAAACGTAACTGATATGTTACCGATATGAGTCGAATGTTTTATGACGCTAAAGATTTTAATCAAGATATTGGAATACTTCAACGTAATTGATATGTTTTAAATTATATAGATTATTAAAATAAATAATAAATTTTATTTTTATAATCTATATATATAGAATGTATAATAGTATAATAAATCCAATTACGAATCGTAAAGTTACTATTGATGGTCCTCTGGGTCGTTCTATACTTCAAAACTATTTAAACTATTTACAAAAAGGTGGTTCGGTTAGTGAATTAACGCATATTTTCAACCAAATTAGAAATTATGAGCCTAGTATTTCAGATAAAATTATTTCTTTAGTGTACTACAAAATGAAAGATTCTGATGAATTACGAGAAGCAGTTAAACTCTGGTTAAAAAACGAATCTAAAGCGATGACCAAATACGGACATATTAGTATATGGAATACTTCAAATGTAACTGATATGAGTAATATGTTTTATCAAGCTTATAATTTTAATCAAGATATTGGAAATTGGGATACGTCAAATGTTACTAATATGATGGGTATGTTTCTTGGTGCTAGTATTTTTAATGAATATATTGGAGATTGGGATACTTCAAACGTAATTAATATGAGGGGTATGTTTAATGGTGCTCATAAATTTAATGGTGATATTGGAAATTGGAATACTTCAAGAGTAACTAATATGAGTTACATGTTTTATGACGCTAAAGAATTTAATCAAGATGTTAGAAACTGGAATACTTCCAATGTAATTAATATGTATGCTATGTTTAATTGTGCTCATAAGTTTGATAAAGATATAGGAAAATGGGATACTTCAAAAGTTACTGATATGAGGAATATGTTTTTTCACTATAGAGTTTAATCAATATATTGGAAAATGGGATACTTCAAAAGTAACTAATATGAGTGATATGTTTTATAATGCTTATAATTTTGATCAAGATTATATTCGTTAAATATAAAATTAATTATTAACTTATTTTATTTAACATATCATACATCTATTATTACTCATATCCCGACTCATATCAATAGTGTATTAAGAGTACTATTACATAAAATTAATGAATATGGATCTGGTTTATATTCATTAATTTTATCAAGATGTTGGAAAATGGAATACTTCAAATGTTACTGATATGACTTATATGTTTACAAACGCTCATAAGTTTAATAAAGATGTTGGAAAATGGAATATTTCAAATGTAACTAATATGTTTTAAATAAAATTGATTATAATAATAAATTTTATAATCTATATATATATAGAATGTATAATAGTATAATAAATCCAATTACGAATCGTAAAGTTAATATTGATGGTCCTCTGGGTCGTTCGATACTTAAAAACTATTTAAACTATTTACAAAAAGGTGGTTCGGTTAGCGAATTAAAGAATCTTTTTAACCAAATCAGAAATTATGAGCCTAGTATTTCAGATAAAATTATTTCTTTAATGCATTACAAAATGAAAGATTCGGATGAATTACGAGAAGCAGTTAAACTCTGTTATACAACGAATCTACAGCGATAATCAAATACGGACATATTAGTCTATGGAATACTTCAAATGTAACTGATATGAGTAATATGTTTTATGAAGCTTATAATTTTAATCAACATATTGGAGAATGGGATACTTCAAACGTAACTGATATGAGTCATATGTTTCATGGGGCTAAAGAGTTTAATCAAGATATTGGAAGGTGGGATACTTCAAAAGTAACTGATATGGATTGTATATTTCGTCATGCTATTGAGTTTAATCAATATATTGGAGATTGGGATACTTCAAACGTTACTAATATGAGGGGTATGTTTGAGGGTGCTGAAGAGTTTAATAAAGATATAGGAAAATGGGATACTTCAAATGTAACTAATATGTTGTCTATGTTTGATGATGCTTTAGAGTTTAATCAAAATATAGGAAAATGGGATACTTCAAATGTAACTAATATGAGTTGGATGTTTTTTAATGCTCAAAATTTTAATAAAGATATCGGAAATTGGAATACTTCAAATGTAACCGATACGTGTTATATGTTTTCTGAAAATGCTAAATTTAATAAAGACATCGGAAATTGAAATACTTCAAATGTAATATATTAAATGTAAAATTGATTTTTATTTAATAATTCTACTATTTGAATCAAGCCATTGATGTGGGATAATTCAAATGTTAAAAGTATTAAGTATAGGTTAATAATTATTATTATATTTAGATTGTATTAAATATAAAATTGATTTTATTAAGTTATTTAACATACAATATATTATGACTCATACCACGGAACCTTCAAATGATGAATTAAGAGGTCTATTAAGTAGGATTCAGTCATACGAACCAGCCATTTATAATAATATTATAAGATCTTTATTTTATCCAATGAAAGATTCGGATGAATTGCGAGAAGCAGTTAAACTCTGGTTATACGATGAATCTAAAGCGATAACCAAATACGGACATATTAGTCTATGGAATACTTCAAATGTAACTGATATGAGTAGGATGTTCTATAATAGATCTTTTAATCAAGATATTGGAAATTGGAATACTTCAAACGTTGTTAACATGTCTGGTATGTTTGATTGTGCTACTAAGTTTAATCAAGATATTACTAGATGGGATACTTCCAATGTAACTAATATGAGTTTTATGTTTCGTTGTACTAAAAAATTTAATCAACATATTGGTTTATGGAATACTTCAAATGTAACAAATATGTCTTGTATGTTTTATTGTGTTAATAATTTTAATCAAGACATTGGAAGTTGGGATACTTCAAAAGTAACTCGTATGGTTGCTATGTTTCGTTGTGCTAATTACTTTAATCAAGATATTGGAGGATGGGATACTTCAAATGTAACTGATATGAATTTTATGTTTAATAAAGCTACTAACTTTAAACAAGATATTGGAAGGTGGAATACTTCGAAAGTTACTAATATGTATGGTATGTTTAATTGTACTTATTTTTAATCAAGATACTGTAAGATTTGGTACTTCAAAACATTTGATGTCTGTCTAGAAACTAATATGTAACTAATAGAATTACATTTACAAAATATTAAAATTGATTCTTATAAACTTATTTTTTATATAACATATTAATCATAACTATTATGGCTCATACCTTTGAACATTCCAATGATGCTTTAAGATGTCTATTACATAAAATTAATGAATATGAATCTGGGTTATATCAGATTATTAAACCACTCGTATTTTATCCAATGAAAGATTCCAAAGAATTAAGCGAAGCGGTTAAACTATGGTTAGACGATGAATCTAAAGCGATTACCAAATACGGACATATAGGAAATTGGGATACGTCAAATGTAACTGATATGAGTAATATGTTTTATGATGCTTATAATTTTAATCAAGATATTGGAAATTGGAATACTTCAAATGTTACTGATATGAGTCATATGTTTTATCATGCTCATAATTTTAATCAAGATATAGGGAATTGGGATACTTCAAATGTAACTAATATGAGTGGTATGTTTAGTCGTGCTAAAGAGTTTAACAAATATATTGGAGGATGGAATACTTCAAATGTAACTAATATGCGTGATATGTTTAGTCGTGCTAAAGAGTTTAACAAATATATTGGAGGATGGAATACTTCAAATGTAACTAATATGAATTGTATGTTTAATCATACTAAAGAGTTTAATCAAGATATTAGTAAATGGAATACTTCATGTGTTACTAATATGAGTTGGATGTTTTATCAGACTAATAATTTTAATCAAGATATTGATGGGTGGGATACATCAAATGTAACTGATATGAGTAGTATGTTTGAATATGCTTATAAATTTAATCAAGATATAGGGGGGTGGAATACTTCAAATGTAACTAATATGATGTGTATGTTTCAGTATGCTAGTAAGTTTAATGGCGATATTGGATGTTGGGATACGTCAAACGTAACTAATATGAGTTTTATGTTTTGTTGTGCTCATAATTTTAATAAAGATATTGGTAAATGGGATACTTCAAACGTAACTGATATGAGTAATATGTTTTTAAATGCTAATAATTTTAATGAATATATTGGAAAATGGAATACTTCAAATGTAACTGATATGAGTCACATGTTTCAGTGTGCTAAGGAGTTTAATCAAGATATAGGAAATTGGGATACTTCATGTGTTACTAATATGAATTGGATGTTTCGTGGTGCTACAAATTTTAATGAAGATATTGGAAGGTGGAATACTTCAAACGTAATTTATAAGTACTAATAGAATTACATTATCAAATATAAAATTGATTTATTTTATTAACTTATTTTTATTTAACATATGAGCGTTTGTAAACACACAACCCGTAGCATAGAACATTCCACCGATGAATTAAGGTATCTACTACATAAAATTAATGAATATGAATCTGGTTTATATAAGATTATTAAATCACTCGTATTTTATCAAATGAAAGATTCTGATGAATTACGTAAAGCGGTTAAACTCTGGTTAGACGACGAATCTAAAGCAAAAAAGAAATATGGGCATATTAGTCTATGGAATACTTCAAATGTTATTGATATGAGTAGTATGTTTTGTTATGCTTATAATTTTAATGAAGATATTGGAAGGTGGGATACTTCTAATGTTACTGGTATGAGTGGTATGTTTCAATTTGCTAATAAGTTTAATCAAGATATAGGAGGATGGGATACTTCAAATGTAACTGATATGAGGATTATGTTTGGTGGTGCTATTATGTTTAATCAAGATATTGGAAAATGGGATACTTCAAATGTTACTAATATTAGAAAAATGTTTTATTATGCTATTAATTTTAATGGAGATATTGGAAATTGGGATACTTCAAAAGTAACTGATATGAATAATATGTTTTATAATGTTAGTATTTTTAATCAAGATATTGGAAAATGGAATACTTCAAAAGTTACTAATATGAGTTGTATGTTTGATGGTGCTATAAAGTTTAATCAAAATATTGGAAACTGGGATACTTCAAATGTAACTGATATGAGTTGGATGTTTTATAATGCTCCTAATTTTAATCAAGATATTGGGAGATGGGATACTTCAAACGTTGGAAGTATGACTAATGTGTTTTATTGTGATAATAATTTTAATAAAGATATAGGAGGATGGGATACTTCAAGAGTTACTGATATGATTTGGATGTTTTATTATGCTTTAAAGAATTTAATCAAGATATTGGAGGATGGAATATGTCAAAGGTTACTAATATGGGTGATATGTTTCACAATTCTGGTAATTTTAATCAGGGTATACGAAGATGGATGAGATACTTCAAAATTAACTTGTAAATAACTATTAGAAACACAATATAATATAAATTTGATTTATTAACTTATTTTATTTAACGTATCATACATCTATTATATGACTCTTGACACGAAATCTCCCAATGATGAATTTAGAGGTCTATTAATCTGTATTCAGTCATATGAACCGAACATTTATAATAATATTATGAGATCTGTATTTTATCAGATGAAAGATTCGGATGAATTACGTAAAGCGGTTAAACTATGGTTATGCGATGAATCTAAAGCGATAACCAAATATGGACATATTAGTCTATGGAATACTTCAAATGTAACTGATATGAATTATATGTTTTGGTGTGCTATTAATTTTAATCAAGATATTGGAGGATGGGATACTTCAAACGTAACTAATATGAGTTGGATGTTCGAATATGCTACAAAGTTTAATCAAGATATAGGAAATTGGGATACTTCAAATGTTACTGATATGAGGGGTATGTTCAAAAATGCTTATAATTATAATGGTTATATTGGAGTATGGGATACTTCAAGTGTAACTGAAATGGGTTCTATGTTTTCCGAAGCTAATAATTTTAATCAAGATATTGGAGGATGGTATACTTCAAACGTAATTCATATGGGATATATGTTTTATGAGTCTAAAAAGTTTAATCAGGATATTGGTAGATGGGATACTTCAAACGTTACTGATATGAGTAATATGTTTTATCATGCGTTGGATTTTAATCAAGATATTGGAGGATGGAAAACTTCGAATGTTATTGATATGAGTAAGATGTTTGATAGTGCTAGTAATTTTAATCACGATATATCGTGCTGGGATACTTCAAATGTTACTAATATGAGGCGGATGTTTCGTTATGCTCATAAATTTAATCAAGATATAGGAAGTTGGGATACCTCAAAAGTAACTAATATGTAACTAATAGAATTACATTATCTAATATAAAATTGATTCTTATAAACTTATTTTTTATATAACATATCAGTCATACATCTATTATGACTAATAACACAGCGGAACATACCAATGATGAATTAAGGTATCTACTACATAAAATTAATGACTATGAATATGGTTTATATCAGATTATTAAATCACTCGTATTCTATAAAAGAAAGATTCATATGAATTACGTAAAGCGGTTAAACTCTGGTTAGGTGATAAATCTAAAACGAAAAACCAATATGGACATATTAGTATATGGGATACTTCAAATGTTATTGATATGAGTGGTATGTTCGAATATTCTAGTAAGTTTAATGAAGATATTGGAGGATGGGATACTTCAAATGTAACTAATATGAATTATATGTTTTGTAATGCTACTGATTTTAATCAAAATATTGGAGGATGGGATACTTCAAATGTAACTAATATGAATTATATGTTTTGTAATGCTACTGATTTTAATCAAAATATTGGAGGATGGGATACTTCGAACGTAACTGAAATGAGTTGGATGTTTAGTGGTTCTAATAAGTTTAATGAAGATATTGGAGGATGGGATACTTCAAATGTAACTAATATGAGTTTGATGTTTTATGGTGCCCCTAATTTTAATCAATATATAGGAGGATGGAATACTTCAAATGTAACTAATATGGGATATATGTTTTATGAGTCTAAAAAGTTTAATCAGGATATTGGTAGATGGGATACTTCCAATATAACTAATTTGAGTTTGTTGTTTTAAATTATAGTATTATCAAATAAAAAATTGATTCTTATTAACTTATTTTTTATTTAACATATCATACATCTATTATGACTCATACCATGAAACCTTCTAATGATGCATTAAGATGTCTATTACATAAAATTAATGACTATGAATCTGCTTTATATCAGAATATATTATCACTCGTATTTTATCAAATGAAAGATTCAGATGAATTACGAGAAGCAGTTGAACTCTGGTTATGTGATGAATCTACATCGATAACCAAATATGGACATATTAGTCTATGGGATACTTCAAAAGTTACTAATATGAATAGTATGTTTTCCGAAGCTAATAATTTTAATCAAGATATCGGAGAATGGGATACTTCAAGCGTAACTGATATGACTAATATGTTTTATTATGCTATAGAGTTTAATCAATATATTGGAAATTGGGATACTTCAAATGTTACTACTATGCATGGTATGTTTTGTGGTGCTACTGAGTTTAATAAAGATATTGGAGGGTGGGATACTTCAAACGTAATTTATATGAGTACGATGTTTAGTGCCGCCAGTTTTAATCAAAATATTGGAAATTGGGATACTTCAAAAGTAACTAATATGAGTTATATGTTTCTTGGTGCTAATAAGTTTAATCAAGATATTGGAAGATGGGATACTTCAAATGTAACAGATATGCGTAGCATGTTTGTTAATGCTTATAATTTTAATAAAAATATTGGAGGATGGGATACTTCAAACGTTACTGGTATGGGTAAGATGTTTAATTGGTGCTAAAGAATTTAATCAAAATATTGGAAATTGGAATACTTCAAATGTTACTAATATGAGTTGTATGTTTAGTTGTACTAATAATTTAGGGATGGGATACTTCAAAGGTAACTAATATGGGTTTTATGTTTTCTTATGCTAAAGAATTTAATCAAGATATTGGAAATTGGGATACTTCAAATGTAACTAATATGAACAGGGTGTTTTATTGTGCTACTATTTTTAATCAAGATATTGGTAAATGGGATACTTCAAATGTCATATGTATGAATTGTCTGTTTTATAAGGCTAATGATTTTAATCAATATATAGGAGGATGGGATAGTTCAAATGTAACTATTATGAGTAATATGTTTGAACATAGTGCTATTAATTTTAATAAAAATATAGGAAAATGGGATACTTCAAATGTTACGGATATGTACTAATAGAATTACAATATCGAATATAAAAATTGATTTCTTATTAACTTATTTTTTATTTAACATACATATATTTATGACTCGTAGCATAGAACATACCAATGATGAATTAAGTTATCTATTACATAAAATTAATGCCTATGAATCTGGTTTATATCAGATTATTAAATCACTCGTATTTTATCCAATGAAAGATTCGGATGAATTACGAGAAGCAGTTAAACTCTGGTTAACCAACGAATCTAAAGCAATAAAGACATATGGTCATATTAGTCTATGGAATACTTCAAATGTTACTGATATGCGTTATATGTTTATTAATTCTAGAGATTTTAATGAAGATATTGGAATGTGGGATACTTCAAATGTAACTAAGATGAGTTTTATGTTTTATTATACTAATAAATTTAATCACGATATATCATGCTGGGATACTTCAAATGTTACTAATATGAATCGTATGTTTAGTAATGCTAATAATTTTAATCAAGATATTGGAGGATGGGATACTTCAAATGTTACTAATATGAATCAGATGTTTAATCATAATCCTAATTTTAATCAAGATATTAGTAAATGGAATACTTCAAACGTACAAGATATGAGGGGTATGTTTTGTGGTGCTAAAATATTTAATGGAGATATTGGAGAATGGGATACTTCAAATGTTACTGATATGTGTTGTATGTTTGGAGGCTCTAATAATTTTAATCAAGATATTGGAGGATGGGATACTTCAAATGTAACTGATATGAATTTTATGTTTTGTAATGCTTATAATTTTAATAAAAATATTGGAGGATGGGATACTTCAAACGTAAATGATATGGTTTCTATGTTTAATGGTGCTAAAGAGTTTAATCAAGATATTGGAGGATGGAATACTTCAAATGTTATATGTATGAGTAAGATGTTTTATAATGCTAATAATTTTAACGGAGATATTGGAGGTTGGGATACTTCAAACGTAATTTATATGTAACTAATATGTTTGAAGACGTTCATAATTTTAATCAATATATAGGAAATTGGGATATTTCAAATGTAACTGATATGAATGGTATGTTTTATTATCAAATATAAATTTGATTCTTATTAACTTATTTTTTATTTAACATATCATACATCTATTATGACTCATACAATAGAACAATCCAAAGATGTATTAAGGCATCTATTACATAAAATTAATGAATATGAATATGGTTTATATCAGATTATTAAATCACTCGTATTTTATCCAATGAAAGATTCGGATGAATTACGAGAAGCGGTTGCACTTTGGTTAACCAACGAATCTAAAGCACTAAATACATATGGTCATATTAGTCTATGGGATACTTCAAATGTAACTGATATGAGTGATATGTTTCGGGGTGCTAAAGAATTTAATGAAGATATAGGGGGGTGGGATACTTCTAATGTTACTGATATGAGGTCTATGTTTTATGATGCTAAAGATTTTAATCAAGATATTAGTAAATGGGATACTTCAAACGTAATTAATATGATTTGGATGTTTTATAATGCTTATAATTTTAATGAATATATAGGAAATTGGGATACTTCAAATGTAACTAATATGAGTTATATGTTTTGTTATGCTATTAATTTTAATCAAGATATTGGTAAATGGGATACTTCAAATGTAACTAATATGAATGCTATGTTTCATCTTGCTAATAATTTTAATCAATATATAGGAGGATGGGATACTTCAAATGTTACTAATATGATTAGTATGTTTTGGTGTGCTATAAAGTTTAATCAAGATATTGGAGGATGGGATACTTCAAATGTTACTAATATGAGTAGTATGTTTTGTAGTGCTCATATGTTTAATAAATATATTGGAGGATGGGATACTTCAAACGTAACTGATATGAGTAGTATGTTTTATAATGCTAATAATTTTAATCACTATATTGAAATGTGGAATACTTCAAAAGTTACTAATATGTGTTGGATGTTTCTTGGTGCTAAAGAGTTTAATCAAGATATTGGAAAATGGAATACTTCAAATGTTACTGATATGAGTAGGATGTTTGAATATTCTAATGATTTTAATCACGATATAGGAAGATGGGATACTTCAAAAGTTACTGATATGAGTGGCATGTTTCGGGGTGCTAATATTTTTAATAAAGATTATATTATTAATTGGGATACTTCAAACGTAATTTATAAGTAATATATTTAGATTAAATATTAAATATAAAATTGATTCTTATTAAGTTATTTTTATTTAACATATCTATTATGACTCATACAAATGATGAATTACGTACACTATTACATAAAATTAATGACTATGAATCTGGTTTATATCAGATTATAGTATCACTCGTATTTTATCAGATGAAAGATTCGGAAGAATTGCGAAAAGCAGTTAGACTCTGGTTAGAGGATAAATCTAAAGCTATAACCAACTACGGTAATATTAGTCTATGGAATACTTCAAACGTAATTAATATGTCTTATATGTTCCAATATGCTAGGAATTTTAATGAAGATATTGGAGAATGGGATACTTCAAACGTAACTGATATGAGGTGTATGTTTGATGATGCTATAAAGTTTGATCAAGATATTAGTCTATGGGATACTTCAAAAGTAACTGTTATGAGGAGTATGTTTAATACTACTAATTTTAATCAAGATATTGGAAATTGGGATACTTCAAACGTAACTAATATGGATGGAATGTTTTATGATGCTACTGATTTTAATCAAGATATTGGAGGTTGGAATACTTCAAATGTTACTAAGATGAATTGGATGTTTGTTAATGCTAAAGAATTTAATCAAGATATAGGAGGGTGGAATACTTCAAATGTAACTAAGATGAGTCAGATGTTTCAGGGTGCTAAAGAGTTTAATCAATACATAGGAAATTGGGATACGTCAAATGTAACTGATATGACCTGTATGTTTCTGGGTGCTAAAAAGTTTAATAAAGATTATATTATTAATTGGAATACTTCAAACGTAATTTATAAGTAACTAATAGAATTACATTATAAAATATAAAATTGATTTATTTTATTAACTTATTTTTTATTTAACATATGAGCGTTTGTAAACACTCAACTCATACCATAGAACCTTCCAATGATGAATTATGTACCATATTGCATAAGATTCATTCATATGAACCAAACATTTATAATACTATTATGAGATCTGTATTTTATCAAATGAAAGATTCCAATGAATTACGAGAAGCGGTTGATCTCTGGTTAAGTGATGAATATAAAGTGATAATCAAGGACATATAGGAAATTGAGATACTTCAAATGTTACTAATATGAGTTGGATGTTTCGTTGTGCTATTAATTTTAATAAAAATATTGGAAATTGGAATACTTCAAACGTAACTAATATGAATCATATGTTTTATCAGGCTAATAATTTTAATCAAGATATTGGAAACTGGAATACTTCAAATGTTACTAATATGGTTTGTATGTTTCATAATGCTAGTAATTTTAATCAAGATATTGGAAGATGGGATACTTCAAAAGTAACTGATATGAGATGTATGTTTGGTGGTGCTACTAATTTTAATGAAAATATTACGGGTGGGATACTTCAAGCGTAATTTATAAGTAAAATTGATTGATATTAACTTATTTTATTAACATATCAAACATCTATTATGATTCATACTATAACTCAAGTTCAAGTCATTAAACATTCCAATGTTGTATTAAGAGGACTATTACATAAAATTAATGAATATGAATCTGGTTTATATCAGATTATTAAATCACTCGTATTTTATCAAATGAAAGATTTGGATGAATTACGAGAAGCGGTTAAAACCAACGAATCTAAAGCGATAACCAAATATGGACATATTAGTCTATGGGATACTTCAAAAGTTACTGATATGAGTTATATGTTTTGTTCGGATATTAATTTTAATGAAGATATAGGAGGTTGGGATACTTCAAACGTAACTGATATGGGGGGTATGTTTAGTCATGCTCACAAATTTAATAGAGATATTGGAGAGTGGGATACTTCAAGAGTAACTAATATGAGTGATATGTTTTATGGTGCTATAGAGTTTAATCAAGATATTGGAAGATGGGGTACTTCTAATGTAACATGTATGAGATATATGTTTTATGATGCCAGAGAGTTTAATCGAGATATAGGAAGATGGGATACTTCAAAAGTGACTGATATGAGTGAAATGTTTGACAGTGCTAGTAATTTTAATGAAGATATTGGAAGGTGGAATACTTCAAATGTTACTGATATGAGTGGTATGTTTTACGGTGCTAGTAATTTTAATCAAGATATTGGAAGGTGGGATACTTCAAAAGTAACTAATATGGTTGGTATGATGAATCTACTGCTATAACCAAATACGGAGATATTGGAAATTGGGATACTTCAAATGTAACTAATATGTACTAATAGAATTACATTTATAAAATAAAATTGATTTATTAACTTATTTTTATTTAAGATATCAATCATATCTATTATGGCTCATACTATGACTCATACAGAACATTCCAATGATGAATTAAGGTATATAGTACATAAAATTAATGAATATGAATCTGGTTTATATCAGATTATATTATCACTCGTATTTTATAAAATGAAAGATTCGGATGAATTACGAGAAGCAGTTAAACTCTGGTTATACAAAGAATCTACAGCGATAATCAAATACGGTCATATTAGTCTATGGGATACTTCAAGTGTAACTGATATGAGTTTGATGTTTTATAATGCTATTAATTTTAATAAAGATATTGGAGGATGGGATACTTCAAGTGTAACTGATATGACTTTTATGTTTTATAATGCTATTAATTTTAATAAAGATATTGGAGGATGGGATACTTCAAGTGTAACTAATATGAATGGTATGTTTATTGTTGCGAAAGAGTTTAATAAAGATATTGGAAATTGGGATACGTCAAATGTAACTGATATGATTATGATGTTTTATAATGCTAAAGAGTTTAATCAAAATATTGGAGGATGGAATACGTCAAAGGTTACTAATATGAGACATATGTTTTATGGTGCTCATAATTTTAATGAAGATATTGGAGGATGGGATACTTCAAATGTTACTAATATGAGGGGTATGTTCGAAAATGCTTATAATTTTAATAAAAATATTGGAGGATGGGATACTTCAAATGTAACTGAAATGAATCGTATGTTTAGTGGTGCTAAAGAATTTAATCAATATAATGGAAATTGGGATACTTCAAAAGTAACTAATATGAGTTATATGTTTTATGAGGCTGGAGAATTTAATCAATATATAGGAGGATGGGATACTTCAAATGTTACTGATATGAGTTATATGTTTGATAGTGCTAATGAATTTAATGACGATATTGGAGAATGGAATACTTCAAATGTCATATATATGAATTGTATGTTTTATAAGGGTAGATAATTTAATCAATATGTTGGAAATTGGGATACTTCAAATGTTACTGATACGTAACTAATAGAATCAAATTATAAAATATAAAATTGATTCTTATAAACTTATTTTTAATTTAACATACCAATCATATCTATTATGGCTCGAGAACCTTCTAATGGTGCATTAAGATGTCTATTACATAAAATTAACGACTATGAATCTGGTTTATATCAGATTATTAAATCACTCGTATTTTATCCAATGAAAGATTCAAAAGAATTACGTAAAGCAGTTAACCTCTGGTCAACCAACGAATCTAAAGCGATAACCAAATACGGATATATTAGTCTATGGGATACTTCAAATGTAACTGATATGAGTAAGATGTTTTGTAATGCTAGATATTTTAATGAAGATATTGGAATGTGGGATACTTCAAATGTAACTAATATGAGTTATATGTTTTATGATGCTAAAAAGTTTAATAAAGATATTGGGGGATGGGATACTTCAAAAGTTACTGATATGAACCAGATGTTTTTAAATGCTAAAAAGTTTAATAAAGATATTGGAGGATGGGATACTTCAAATGTAACTGATATGAATAATATGTTTTATGGTGCTCATAATTTTTATCACGATATTGGAGATTGGAATACTTCAAATGTAACTAATATGATTTATATGTTTAGTGGTGCCAAAGAGTTTAATCAAGATATTGGTAAATGGGATACTTCAAATGTAACTAATATGAATTATATGTTTAATTGTGCTAAAAAGTTTAATAAAGATATTGGGGGATGGGATACTTCAAACGTTACTGATATGAGGGGTATGTTTTATAATACTATAAATTTTAATCAAGATATTGGAGGATGGGATACTTCAAAAGTTACTAATATGAGTGATATGTTTAATTATGCTATAAATTTTAATCAAGATATTGGAAAATGGGATACATCAAATGTAACTAATATGAGTGAAATGTTTGCTTATACTACAAATTTTAATCAAGATATTGGAAATTGGGATACTTCAAATGTTACTAATATGAGAGAGATGTTTTATAATGCTAATAATTTTAATCAATATATTGGAGGGTGGAAAACGTCAAAAGTAACTAAAATGAGTTGTATGTTTTATGGTGCTAAAGAGTTCAATAAAGATTATATTACTCCCTGGGATACTTCAAACGTAATCTATAAGTACTAATAGAATTACATTATTAAATATAAAAATTTGATATATTTTATTAACTTATTTTTATTTAATACCCTTAATGGTTCATAGCAAAGAACAATCCAAAGATGTATTAAGGTATCTAGTACATAAAATTAATGACTATGAATCTGGTTTATATCAGATTATTAAATCACTCGTATTTTATCCAATGAAAAATTCAGATGAATTACGAGAAGCGGTTAAACTCTGGTTAACCAAGGAATCTAAAGCAATAAAGACATATGGTCATATTAGTAGTTGGGATACTTCAAAAGTTACTGATATGAGAAAGATGTTTTATGGTGCTACTAATTTTAATCAAGATATTGGAAATTGGAGTACTTCTAATGTTACTGATATGAGTGATATGTTTAATACTGCTCATAAGTTTAATCAAGATATAGAAAAATGGGATACTTCAAACGTTACTGATATGACTGGTATGTTTTATTGTACTAAAAAGTTTAATGAAGATATTGGAAATTGGAATACGTCAAACGTAACTAAAATGAGTTATATGTTTGGATACTCTAATAATTTTAATCAAGATATTGGAGGATGGAATACTTCAAATGTTAATCATATGTCTTATATGTTTCGTTATGCTAGAAAGTTTAATCAAGATATTGGAAAATGGAATACTTCAAACGTAACTAATATGTATGATATGTTCTATGGTGCTTGTGATTTTAATCAAGATATTGGAGATTGGGATACTTCAATTGTAACTAATATGAATCATATGTTTAGTAGTGCTGCTGAGTTTAATCAGGATATTGGTAGATGGGATACTTCAAACGTAACTAATATGAGTTTTATGTTTCACAATGCTAAAGAGTTTAATCAAGATATTGGAAATTGGGATACTTCAAAAGTAACTGATATGATGGGTATGTTTCTTTGTGCTTATAAGTTTAATCAATATATAGGAGGTTGGAATACTTCAAATGTAACTAATATGAGTAGTATGTTTGATAATGCTAAAGAATTTAATCAAGATATTGAAGGATGGGATACTTCAAATGTAACTAATATGGGTTTTATGTTTCATAATGCTAAAGAATTTAATCAAGATATTGGATGTTGGGATACTTCAAATGTAACTAATATGGGTTTTATGTTTACTCATGCTAAAAAGTTTAATCAAGATATAGGAAATTGGAATACTTCAAATGTAACTAATATGAGTCGTATGTTCGAAAATGCTTATAATTTTAATGGTGATATTGGAAAATGGGATACTTCAAATGTAACTAATATGAGCAGAATGTTTTATTATACTGAAGAGTTTAATGGTGAAATTGGATGATGGGATATATCAAACGTAATTATAACTAACTAATAGAATTACATTTATAAAATATAAAATTGATTTATTTTATTAACTTATTTTTATTTAAAATATCAATCATATATCTATTATGACTAATATCATGAAACATTCCAATGATGAATTATGTACCCTATTACATAAGATTCATTCATATGAACCGAACATTTATAATACTATTATGAGATCTGCATTTTATCAAATGAAAGATTCTGATGAATTACGTAAAGCGGTTAAACTCTGGTTAAGAGATGAATCTAAAGCGATAACCAAATATGGGCATATTAGTCTATGGGATACTTCAAAAGTTACTAATATGAGTGGTATGTTTTTACGCGCTAAAGAGTTTAATGAAGATATTGGAGGTTGGGATACTTCAAATGTAACTAATATGGCTTGTATGTTTCATAATGCTATTAATCTTAATGAAGATATTGGAAAATGGGATACTTCAAACGTAACTAATATGAGTTATATGTTTTCTTATGCTGAAGAATTTAATCAAAATATTGGAGGATGGGATACGTCAAGAGTAACTGATATGGGTTATATGTTTTATAATGCTATTAATTTTAATGAAGATATTGGAGGATGGGATACTTCAAATGTTACTAAGATGAGTTATATGTTTTATGGTGCTAAAGAGTTTAATCAAGATATTGGTAAATGGGATACGTCAAAAGTAACTAATATGAGTTTTATGTTTATAAATGCTACTAATTTTAATAAAGATATTGGAAGTTGGGATACTTCAAATGTAACTGATATGAATGGTATGTTTCAAAATGCTAGAAAGTTTAATCAAGATATTGGAAAATGGGATACGTCAAACATAACTAATATGAGTAGGATGTTTTGGCAAGCTCATAATTTTAATCAAGATATTGGATGTTGGGATACTTCAAATGTCATATGTATGAGTTCTATGTTTAATGGTGCTACTAATTTTAATAAAGATTATATTATTAATTGGGATACTTCAAAAGTAATTGATAAGTAACTAATAGAATTACATTATCAAAATATAAAAATTTGATTATTATTAACTTATTTTTATTTAACATATCATACATCTATTATGACTAATACCAAAGAACCTTCAAACGATGCATTATGTACCCTATTACATAAGATTAATGAATATGAACCAGGACTTTACACCGATATTATGGGATCTGTATTCTATAAAATGAAAGATTCCAAAGAATTACGAGAAGCAGTTAAACTCTGGTTAACCAACGAATCTACAGCAAGAACCAAATACGGACATATTAGTCTATGGGATACTTCAAATGTTACTAATATGAGTTCTATGTTTCGTAATGCTTATATGTTTAATCAAGATATTGGAAGATGGGATACTTCAAAAGTTACGGATATGAGGCAGATGTTTTATGGTGCTTATATGTTTAATAAATATATTGGAAAGTGGGATACATCAAAAGTAACTACTATGAGGTATATGTTTTATCAATCTAAAGAATTTAATCAAGATATTGGAGGTTGGGATACTTCAAATGTAACTAATATGAATGATATGTTTCATGGTGCTAAAGAGTTTAATCAAGATATTGGAGGTTGGGATTCTTCAAATGTAACTACTATGGATTGTATGTTTACTTATGCTTACGATTTTAATCAAGATATTAGTATCTGGGATACTTCCAATGTAACTTATATGGGTTATATGTTTTACAATTCTACTAATTTTAATGGAGATATTGGAAATTGGGATACTTCAAAAGTTACGAATATGAGTTGTATGTTTGGTAATGCTAATAATTTTAATCAAGATATTGGAAATTGGGATACTTCAAGTGTAACTGAAATGGGTTGTATGTTTGGTAATGCTAATAATTTTAATCAATCTATTGGAAATTGGGATACTTCAAATGTAACTGATATGAGTCATATGTTTCAAAATGCTATAAAGTTCGATAAAGATATTGGAGGTTGGGATACTTCTAAAGTAACTGATATGAGTCAGATGTTTTATCAAGCTAATGATTTTAATGCAGATATTGGAGGTTGGGATACTTCTAATGTTACTAATATGAGTAGTATGTTTGCTTATGATCGTAAATTTAATCAATATATAGGAAAATGGGATACTTCTAATGTTACTGATATGTGTAGGATGTTTTGACATGCTCATAATTTTAATCAAGATATTGAATGTTGGGATACTTCAAATGTTACTAATATGTGTTATATGTTTTATCATTCTTTGGATTTTAATAAAGATATTGGAGGGTGGAAAACGTCAAAAGTAACTAATATGAACAGTATGTTTCGTTCTGCTACTAAGTTTAATCAATATATTGGGGGATGGGATACTTCAAAAGTTATTGATATGGGATGTATGTTTTCTAATGCTATAAATTTTAATAAAGATTATATTATTAATTGGGATACTTTAAACGTAATTTATGACTACTAATAGAATTACATTATTAAATATAAAAATTGATTCTTATTATCTTTTTTATATTTAACATATAATACATCTATTATGACTAATACCATGAAACATTCCAATGATGCATTATGTACCCTATTACATAAGATTAATGAATATGAACCAGGACTTTACACCGATATTATGAGATCTCTATTTTATCAGATGAAAGATTCCAAAGAATTACGAGAAGCAGTTAAACTCTGGTTAAAAAACGAATCTAAAGCGATAACCAAATATGGACATATTAGTCTATGGAATACTTCGAGTGTGACTGATATGAGGCATATGTTTCGTGATGCTTATATGTTTAATCAAGATATTGGAGGATGGGATACTTCAAATGTAACTAATATGAGTATGATGTTTTATGGTGCTTATATGTTTAATAAATATATTGGAAAGTGGGATACATCAAAAGTAACTACTATGAGGTATATGTTTTATCAATCTAAAGAGTTTAATCAAGATATTGGAGGTTGGGATTCTTCAAATGTAACTACTATGGAGTATATGTTTGGTAATGCTAATAATTTTAATCAAGCTATTGGAAAATGGGATACTTCAAATGTAACTGATATGAGCAGTATGTTTCAAAATGCTATAAAGTTCGATAAAGATATTGGAGGTTGGGATACTTCTAAAGTAACTGATATGAGGTATATGTTTTATCAAGCTAATGATTTTAATGCAGATATTGGAGGATGGGATACTTCAAATGTTACTAATATGGAAAAAATGTTTCATAGTGCTAAAGAGTTTAATCAAGATATTGGAGGTTGGGATTCTTCAAATGTAACTACTATGGAGTATATGTTTGGTAATGCTAATAATTTTAATCAAGCTATTGGAAAATGGGATACTTCAAATGTAACTGATATGAGCAGTATGTTTCAAAATGCTATAAAGTTCGATAAAGATATTGGAGGTTGGGATACTTCTAAAGTAACTGATATGAGTTTTATGTTTTATCAAGCTAATGATTTTAATGCAGATATTGGAGGATGGGATACTTCAAATGTTACTAATATGAGGCAGATGTTTCTTTGCGCTTATAATTTTAATCAAGATATTGGAAGATGGGATACTTCAGAAGTAACTAATATGAGTTATATGTTAGAATATGCTAAAGAGTTTAATCAAGATTATATTATTAATTGGGATACTTCAAATGTAATCTATAAGTAACTAATATATTTATATTAAATATAAAATTGATTATTATTTTTTATTTAACATATCATACATTTATTATGACTCATATCATAGATGCTTTAAGAGGACTATTACGCAATATCCTCTCATATGAACCGTTCATTTATAATCAAATTATGAGATCTATATATTATCCAATGAAAGATTCAGAAGAATTACGAGAAGCAGTTAAACTCTGGTTAAGAGATGAATCTAAAGCAATAAAGACATATGGTCATATTAGTCGATGGGATACTTCAAAAGTTACTGATATGAGTTATATGTTTTGTGGTGCTAAAGAGTTTAATGAAGATATTAGTAGATGGGATACTTCAAACGTAACAACTATGGGTGATATGTTTTATGAAGCTTATAATTTTAATCAACATATAGGAGGATGGAATACTTCAAGAGTTACTTGTATGGGTCCTTTGTTTTATAATGCTAGAAGGTTTAATGGCGATATTGGAAATTGGGATACTTCAAATGTAACTAATATGAATTTTATGTTTCAATTTGCTCATAATTTTAATCAAGATATAGGAAATTGGAATACTTCAAATGTAACTGTTATGGGGTCTATGTTTTTTAGTGCTAATAATTTTAATAAAAATATTGGAAATTGGAATACTTCAAATGTAACTAATATGAGTGGTATGTTTGCTTTTGCTTATAGATTTAATCAAGATATAGGAAATTGGGATACTTCAAAAGTAACTAATATGGTTCAGATGTTTGATCATAATGATTTTAATCAAGATATTAGTAAATGGAATACTTCAAACGTAAATAATATGAGTACTATGTTTCGGGGTGCTAAAATGTTTAATCAAGATATTAGTAGGTGGGATACTTCAAAAGTAACTAATATGAAATGTATGTTTCTTGGTGCTAATAATTTTAATAAAGATTATATTAGTAATTGGGACACCTCAAATGTAATTTATAAGTAACTAATAGATGTACATTAATAAAATATTTAAAATAAATTTGATTTATTAACTTATTTTTTATTTAACATATCATTTATTATTACTCATACTATGACTCATACTATGACTCATACTACAGAACATTCTAATGATACATTATGTTCCCTATTACATAAGATTCATTCATATGAATCGTTCATTTATAATCAAATTATGAGAGATGTATTTTATCCAATGAAAGATTCTGATGAATTACGAGAAGCAGTAGCACTTTGGAAAATCGATGAATCTAAAGCAATAAAGACATATGGTCATATTAGCCTATGGAATACATCAAATGTTACTAGTATGAGTAAGATGTTTATTGGTGCTCCTAATTTTAATCAAGATATTGGAAATTGGGATACTTCAAAAGTAACGGATATGAGTAAAATGTTTTATAATGCTAAAAACTTTAATCAAGATATTGGAGGATGGGATACTTCAAAAGTTACTAATATGTGTTATATGTTTAATAATTCTTTGGATTTTAATAAAGATATTGGAGGGTGGGATACTTCAAATGTAATTTATATGAGTACGATGTTTTATGATGCTAATAAGTTTAATCAAGATATTGGAAGCTGGGATACTTCAAATGTAACTGATATGAGTTGGATGTTTCATGGTGCTACAAAATTTAATAAATATATTGGAAAATGGGATACTTCAAACGTAATTTATAAGTACTAATAGATTTACATTATTAAATATAAAATTGATTCTTATTAACTTATTTTTTATTTAACATATCATACATCTATTATGACTAATACCAGGAAACCTTCCACCGGCGCATTAAGAGGTCTATTACATAAAATTAACGAATATGAATCTGGTTTATATCAGATTATTAAATCACTCGTATTTTATCCCATGAAAGATTCTGGTGAATTACGAGAAGCGGTTAAACTATGGTTAGAAGACAAATCTACAGCGAAAACCAAATACGGTCATATTAGTCTATGGAATACTTCAAATGTTACTGATATGAGTGAAATGTTTAGTTGTGCTGAAGAGTTTAATGAAGATATTGGAGGATGGGATACTTCAAAAGTTACTAATATGAGTGGTATGTTTTTACGCGCTAAAGAGTTTAATGAAGATATTGGAGGTTGGGATACTTCAAATGTAACTAATATGTCTTGTATGTTTCATAATGCTCATAAATTTAATCAAGATATTGGAGGGTGGAAAACGTCAAAAGTAACTTTTATGAGTTATATGTTTTATGGTGCTAAAGAGTTCAATAAAGATTTATTGGTAAATGGGATACTTTAAATGTAACTAATATGAGTAAGATGTTTTATAATGCTAATAATTTTAATCAATATATAGATGGGTGATACTTCAAAAGTAATTTATATGAGTTGGATATTTTCTTATGCTTATAATTTTAATAAAGATATTGGAAATTGGGATACTTCAAATGTTACTGATATGGGATATATGTTTCATAATGTTTTTGATTTTAATCAAGATATTGTAAGATGGAATACTTCAAATGTTGCTAATATGAATTTGATGTTTTATAGGAGAGACAAAGTTTAATCAATATAAAATATTAAAATTGATTCCTTATTAACTTATTTTTTATTTAATAATAATTATTATTACTAATACCACGAAACATTCCAATGATGCATTATGTACCCTATTACAAAAGATTCATTCATATGAACCATACATTTATAATACTGTTATGATATCTGTATTTTATCCAATGAAAGATTCCAATGAATTACGAGAAGCGGTTGCACTCTGGTTAAGTGACGAATCTAAAGCGATAATCAAATATGGACATATTAGTCGATGGAATACTTCAAATGTAACTAATATGTCTTGTATGTTTAATAGTGCTAAAGAGTTTAATGAAGATATTGGAAACTGGGATACTTCAAACGTAATTGATATGAGTGGTATGTTTGGTGGTGCTCATAATTTTAATCAAGATATTAGTAAATGGAATACTTCAAAAGTAACTAATATTAACAAAATGTTTAAATATGCTATTAATTTTAATCAATATATAGAGGGATGGGATACCTCAAAAGTAACTGATATGTCGCAGATGTTTTGTAATGCTGAAGAATTTAATCAAGATATTGGAGGATGGGATACTTCAAATGTTACTAATATGGAAAGGATGTTTGGCGATACTAATAATTTTAATCAAGATATTGGAAATTGGGATACTTCAAGTGTAACTGAAATGGGTTGTATGTTTGGTAATGCTAATAATTTTAATCAAGCTATTGGAAAATGGGATACTTCAAATGTAACTGATATGAGCAGTATGTTTCAAAATGCTATAAAGTTCGATAAAGATATTGGAGGTTGGGATACTTCTAAAGTAACTGATATGAGTTTTATGTTTTATCAAGCTAATGATTTTAATGCAGATATTGGAGGATGGGATACTTCAAATGTTACTAATATGAGTAGTATGTTTGGTTATGATAGTAAATTTAATCAATATATAGGAAAATGGGATACTTCAAATGTAACTATAATGGGTAATATGTTTCATCAGGCTGAAGAGTTTAATCAAGATATTGGAGGTTGGGATACTTCAAATGTAACTAATATGAATCGTATGTTTTATTATGCTAGTAACTTTAATCAAGACATTGGAAAATGGGATATTTCAAAAGTAACTAATATGAACAGTATGTTTCGTACTGCTACTAAGTTTAATCAATATATTGGGGGATGGGATACTTCAAAAGTTATTGATATGGGATGTATGTTTTCTAATGCTATAAATTTTAATAAAGATTATATTATTAATTGGGATACTTCAAACGTAATTTATGAGTACTAATAGAATTACATTATTAAATATAAAAATTGATTTATTTTATTAACTTATTTTATTTAATATATTTACATTATGACTCATACCATAAAACATTCCAATGATGCATTATGTACTCTATTACATAAGATTCATTCATATGAACCAAACATTTATAATAAAATTATCAGATCTGTATTTTATCAAATGAAAGATTCCAAAGAATTACGAGAAGCAGTTAAACTCTGGTTAACTGATGAATCTAAAGCTATAATCAAATATGGACATATTGGAAATTGGAATACTTCAAACGTTACTGATATGTCTTATATGTTTCAATATGCTAGTAAGTTTAATGGAGATATTGGAGGATGGGATACTTCAAACGTAACTAATATGAAATTTATGTTTTGGGGTGGTAGTATTTTTAGTACATATCGTGGGGAATGGGATACTTCAAAAGCAATTGCGGCAGGAGGATGGGATACTTCAAACGTAACTAATATGACTAATATGGCATGGGGTGGTAGTATTTTTAATAAAGATATTGGAGAATGGGATACTTCAAAAGTAATTGATATGAGTTGTATGTTTTATCATGCTAAAGAGTTTAATAAAGATATTGGAGGATGGGATACTTCAAATGTAACTGATATGAGTGAAATGTTTTATAAAGCTAGAGAGTTTAATCAAGATATTGGAAATTGGGATACTTCAAAAGTGACTAATATGAGTGAAATGTTTCAATGTGCTAGTAAGTTTAATGGTGATATTGGAAATTGGAATACTTCAAACGTTACTGATATGAGTTGGATGTTTCGTTGTGCTATTAATTTTAATAAAAATATTGGAAATTGGAATACTTCAAATGTAACTGATATGAGCAGTATGTTTCAAAATGCTAGAAAGTTTAATCAAGATATTGGAAAATGGAATACTTCAAAAGTAATTTATATGGCTAATATGTTTTACGGTGCTGGTAATCTTAATCAAAAATATAGAAATTGGGATAATTCAAACGTAACTAATATGTAACTAATAGAATTACATTATTAAATATAAAAATTGATTTATTAACTTGTTTTTTATTTAAAATAAAGTATATAACATCTATTATGACTCGTGATATGACTCATACAGAACATTCCAATGATGAATTAAGGTATCTGGTAAATAAAATTAATGCCTATGAATCTCCTTTATATCATATTATTAAATCACTCGTATTTTATCAAATGAAAGATTCTTTAGAATTACGTGAAGCAGTTAAACTCTGGTTAGACAACGAATCTACTGCGAAAACAAAATACGGTTATATTAGTCTATGGGATACTTCAAATGTAACTAATATGAACCAGATGTTTTTAAATGCTAATAATTTTAATGAATATATAGGAAATTGGGATACTTCAAACGTAACTGATATGAAACTTATGTTTTGTTATGCTAAAAAGTTTAATCAAGACATTGGAAATTGGGATACTTCAAATGTAACTAATATGAGTGATATGTTTCAATACGCTAAGGAGTTTAATCAAGATATTGGAAGGTGGGATACTTCAAAGGTTACTAATATGAGTTGGATGTTTTTTAATGCTAATAA
>Ga0206125_10000719_pt1 | contig 41562 bp, 44 predicted proteins | sample Helgoland_Spring_4_FD_148598 | JGI IMG/M metagenome (GOLD analysis project Ga0206125, IMG submission 148598) | Pelagic subsurface seawater microbial communities from Kabeltonne, Helgoland, North Sea - Helgoland_Spring_Bloom_20160331_1 | ecosystem: Environmental > Aquatic > Marine > Epipelagic ... | reverse complement strand
ATGAACAAGGTTATCGGACCTACATATTAGATGGCGATAACGTACGCCATGGCCTATCAAAAGACCTCGGGTTTACTGTGGCAGATAGGGTAGAAAATATTCGCAGAATTGCAGAAGTGGCGAAGCTGATGATGGATGCAGGAATCATCGTGCTCACTGCGTTCATCTCACCCTTTAGAGCTGAGCGAGACATGGCAAAGAGCCTTTTCGAGGAGGGGGACTTTCTTGAAATCTTCGTTGATACGCCACTAGCGGTGGCTGAAGAGCGTGACCCTAAGGGACTGTATAAAAAAGCACGAAGTGGCCAGCTCCCCAACTTTACGGGTATCGACAGTGATTATGAAGTACCTGTGAGTGCGGACTTGATCATCCAAACAGAGGGCCAGACAGTCGATGACTCTGCTAAAGATCTTATTGACGTGATAACAAAAAATGTACAGGGGTAATGTATGACATTGCGCGAAGATCTAAAAAATCCAAACTCCCATGCTCGTAGTCTTACAAAAGCACTAACGTGGCGTGTCACTGCGACTTTAACAACAGCCCTTATTGCCTATATCGTGACCGGCGAGCTGTCTATGGCTGCAATGATTGGAGGTATAGAATTCGTCGTAAAGTTTTTCATTTATTACGGCCACGAACGGGTTTGGAATTTGATTCAATAAGCTTCATTACCGATAAGGGTAGTTATCGCGCTTTAAGATATTTTACGCGCTTACACAGCCACTCGCCGGAGCCATTGAGCAAGATCAGGTTGGTATTAGGTAGAGGTTTTGGTATTTCGCCGAACTACTAGTTTGAGATTGAGATCCCCTAACGCTCGCTAGGGTTGGGGCCAAATGAAACTCAAATTTCGTTGCTCCTCCGCTCAATCTAATGCTGCTGCAAAGCAGCGAGACTCTAGCGTAATTGATCGCAGACAGCTTTAATCTCGTTCATGCTTATGAATGGCGCTTGAATCCTCACCAGCTCAGTACTTTCTACATCGGACAATAAAGCATCACCCTTACCCAGCAAGGATTCCGCTCCTTTTTCGCCAAGAATTACTTCAGAATCGACACGTGATGAAACCCTAAAGGCCAGACGTGCAGGAACATTTGTCTTTATAAGTCCCTTTATAATATCAGCTGTGGGTCGCTGGGTAGCCAGCACCAGATGTATACCAGCAGCACGTGCTTTCTGCGCTAAACGTCCTACAGAATTCTCTATATCTTTACCTCCCTCCATCATGAGATCACCCAATTCGTCAATTACAACCACTATAAACGGCATTTTTAATTTACCGCGTTGCGATAAAGACTGATATTCCTGGATATTTCTTACATTATTTTCTTTAAGAATCTCATATCTACTATCCATCACATCACATAGCGATGACAGACAATCAGCTGCCTTTGACGTATCGGATATTACCTCTGCCAGAAGGTTGGGTAGCCCCTCGTATATCGAGAACTCTACCGCTTTAGGGTCAATCAATACCAATTGTGTTTGGGACGGCGGTCTAAGACCTAAAATAGATACAATCAGACTGTTGAGAGCCACCGATTTACCGGAACCTGTTGATCCGGCCACCATAAGATGAGGAAAAGACGTTAAATCTCTAACTACTGTTTCACCCAGAGACGAAATTCCAATACAAATTGGGATATTCATATTTTTAGTATGCCTGTCTACCTCCGGCATCATACCGCCGAGTGTTAGCGATGCTCTAGACTCTCTAGGGACTTCTATTCCTAGTCCGCCCTGAGCAGATGATCCAGCTGTATTTAATCGCAATGCATTCTCGGCAAAACCCATTTTTACCGCGATATCTGGCAATATTGATTTAATTTTCGACAGTTTTAGGCCGGCATCTGTATCAAAAAAATATGTCACAACCATCGGTCCTAGGTTGCGGGAGCGTACATGTATGCCAACATCAAAGCTGGCGCAACAAGCCTGTAATTGATCACTCAAGTCAATCTCACTATCTAAGCCAAAATCATCCTCAGCTTTGTGCAAACAGGCCAAACTAGGCAACATATCGGCATTCAGGGCTCCTCGCTTAATCATTGCGTTATCGGCATGTATACCGGAATTAAACGACAAATTATTAGCATGTTCGATTTTCGCTGACGCAACCGGAGGTTCAGTCTTTGACTTTTTATTTGCAGATTTAGCGCTGGGTTTAACTGTTGTTTTTTTGACCCCAACAGACTTTAAAATGGCAGGTATCAATGCCCACTTGTATGCATGATCAATAAAATAAACGGTGCCCACCAGAAACAGTATGACCGTCAGAAAATCACCCAATACCTGCGCGAAAAAATTAAAAACTATCTGCCCAATACTCCCACCCAGTCCTATAGGAGAAATTATCACCGCAATTCCAACAGTAATTATTACGAGGTTTGGGAACTTTGGCACTTGCAACTTAAACGAGAAATATTTTTTTAAACTAAATGTGATTAACCATGCGACCACAAGGATGGAGGTGATTCCTAAGAAATTTTGGTAGAGATCAGCCACCGTATCACCAAGCCCACCCATTACCGACGGCAACCCTAGATAAGACTGAAATACAGAGACCGCCGACACAGCAGTAACAATCAAAACTCCATAGGTACTGATCAGTCTGCTTAGAATTCTATTAAAAAACGGAATACGTCGAGAAATTTTAGCCATCGATTAAAGCCTCTAATATAATGCGGTTACCGATTATTTGGTACATTCGGACAAAGCTTCTTGTCTAATTACCTGTTTGCTCACAGAAGTTATAAACACAGTACCCTGCACCTGCTCCACAACAGTCTTAGCAAACGGAACATTAAATTGGTATGAACTACTCAGCAAGGATTGAGGGCGTTGACATTGCTGAGTAATCAGCTCAGCTACGCGATCCTGAAAAGCCATCAGAAACTCAAATTCGACATCTAGCGAATCCTGCTGAGCAAACTTAAACCCTAAATAGTAAAAGTGGTCATCAGCGCTGATAAAATAGCCAACCGAATTTAGACTAGATTGGTTTTCCAGCAACAAAATGTCCCAGGAAGATGAGGTGGAGGAAGAGCTGCTGAAAGAAAGCACGCCGACTATCAGCAGCCATGCCAACTTAAAAGTCGTCATCAACCTCAATGTCGCCCGCCCATGAACCAGACTGACTTTCACCTGATGAACCCGAATTATCCTCAGTTATGGATTCTTTACTCTGCTGCGACTCCGCTCTGCCTATCGAAGCTCTATCATCTGCTCGGTTGTCATATTCAGTGGCAACCTGATTTGAGCCAGACGCTACGCCCGCATCAAAAATCGCTTTGTTATTAAGCGTTTTGTCAGCTTCGGCTTTCATGCCAGCTTCCTCACCCTGAATAAAGCTTTGATCGGCATTAACTTCCTTTAGGGTGGCGTACATGTCTTTCATAATATCAGACGCCTTAACCGCTAGAGCACTGTTTACATTTGCTACAGCCACAATTATGTTTTTCCCTGTAGGCTCATGCACTGTTTCTTCTATTCTTAGCGTTTCCAATCCGCGAATAGTTAAGTTTTTGACCGACTCCTGGATATTTGCCGAGAAATCCTTGAGGATTTTAGACTCCACCTTACCATCAGCACCACGGATATCTCTTTTGAGCCTCTCAGCTGATTTAACCGACTCGACAGAGGCTTTTAAGCTCAAAATAGCTGCCTGCTTAGCCCAAAGGATCGCCTCCTCCTCCAACATTGAGTAACTGCCAGAGTCGTCGGGATCATACTCTACTGCTGAGATTCCCATAAAATTCGTGGAGCCGTCACTGGCAAGATAACGCCGCGCTCCAACCATTGAAGAGAGATTTTGCTTGTCTAACCATTCATCGATGGAGATTTTATTCTTTCTTGGCTTTCCCTTGCCCGCACCAAGCAACATACCTCTGGCTTCTAATTCAAGCTTAGGGCTCCAGACAACAAGGGAAGCAATATTATATTGGCCGCGCAAATCATCATAGCTTTCGACCTGCATCAGCGTAGTGGCACCAAACAGTGGCATGCTGGAAGTGGTCTCTATCGCTGAGCGGGTCTCCTTTTTGACCTGTCCTTGCAGCTCTGCAATTTTATTCTGCACTTCTTCTAGAAGCTTCTGCTTTTCATCTTCTATCTTTCTGGCTTTATCTAATCTCATTTTCACGTCACTAAGACGCTGCTTTTTATCTTCAGTAATTTGCTGAGAATCAAAGGTCTCATCAAGCTTTTTTATGGTCGCTTCTAATAAAGAATTTAAGCGATCCCCAAAGGTAACCCCTCGTAACTCGTCCGCCTGTGCTTGATCATAGGCTGACAACAAAACCGATGTTTCTCTTTGAGCCTGCATATAAAACTTCTGAGCCTGTGCTTCCATAGCCTTAATTTGCTTCTGCTCTGCCTCTAGCTGTTTGGCAATGGGGTTGCCAGGCACGGATAGTATATTTTCAGCACTTGCAGTCGTGGTGAAACTTTCAATGATCGTAGCTTTAGCAAGCAAAGAGGCTTCGATAGCAAGCGCTTCTCGCTTTTGCAGAAAATCAGGGTCATAGGCGTCAATGGCCTCGCCGGTTTGTTTTATAACCATGATACGATTCTTTTTGTCGTCCCAACCCCCTACTTTGAAGCCTTTATCCCGTGCTAGCTTGCGTAGCACGTTGCCTGCTTTTTGTGATGAACTCAGACCACGAGGTGCCTCTACTTTGCCGTCCTGAAACTCTGTAACAGCTGCGTTACCACCATCGTCTGAAAAGGCATTGGAGGCGATGACAAAAGCCATTGTCAGTGCAAGTCTCAAGCTTAATTCGCCGAAGTTCTTCATCCTATATCTCCCATTTTATATTTTGTAAGTTTCTACCAGTCATCATCATATTCAGACTTTTTCTTTTTAATTTTTTCTTTAACTTTGCGTTCGTTTTGCTGAGCCCTCGATGGCGCAGGTGTTTCGAGCCGACAGACAAACCTTCCGACCTTGAAATCATCAAATGTAGAAAGGTCACCTTTTGAAAGGCTGGCCGAGCTCATTTTTGGTGTTACACGCTCAACTTTAAGCTCTCCAACTTTTGCCTCAGTTCGGCCCAAAGACTCCTTAGTATAGGGATCAAAAACCTTGGGGCCACGCTCATAAACGCCGTAAACGGCACCAGCTTCGACAAGATCGCCGCCCTGATTTAAGGTGAAAACACCGCGATTTACTGAGACGACCATAATTGGATATATGGCATCAAGAATTTTAGTGCCAATTTTGGAGCTAGCAATCTCCGCCATGGCAATGTCTGGACTTGGTCGCATACCTGCGCCCATTGCTTTTTCGAAAGAGTCTCGATCAAAGCCAAGAATGGTATTGTCTGCAAACTTTACCTGACTTGTCGCAACATCTATTATTTTAAAACTGACGGTAGCCTTTCCTTCAGGAATCTTGAATGTCTTTTTAATTGTGGGAAAATATACTTCCCGGATTTGGCTGTCCACATCTTCAACTTGGCCAACAATGATGTAATCAGCTGTTAGGGTACTGCCGAGTCTGGCTAGCTCAGAGACTGGGGTAAGCGCATTAGCTGCTGCCAATGATCGCTCACCAGCGATAGCAATCATGTTTTGACGATCCAGCACAGTGAACCGCCTGGACCCCACCAGTTTACCAACCAGAGAATTAGAAAAATTACGAGCAAAAACCTCTGAGCCGGAGAAAGGTATTAACGCTATTTTTAATCTACTTGCAGATGCTGACAGTTTTAACTTAGCAATTTTGGCATCCACTATAACTACGTATTGCCCACGCTCGTTTTGAGTTTCCGACAGCACTCGATAGGAGTCAACAACGCCATTGGTTGCCTCACTGAATTGACGTTGCATATCAGTGGAGGACTGGAAAGATTTATTCTTGCCGTCGCTGGCAGACTTCGTAACCTTATTAATAGCATTACTCGCCGCGACAGATTTACCATTGACGCGGCCTATCGCCTCAGCAACGGCTGCGTTAACCGCTTCCTGAAGGGAATCACCGACACCTTTAGTTTCTACATTGACAAACTCGAGTTGTGCTCGCGCCATAAGGCTTGCAGAGAAACTCAAAGTAATGGCACATATAAATCCAACAAGGTATCGGTAATTTATTTTCATTTTTATTTCCCTTCAGATGGCAGTGTTAAAGCGATGCTAGCCTTCCATCTCGTCGCCAGATGCACCTTCAGTAGAAACACCGGCCTGCTTACCAAAGTTAATCATCGAAGACGTAGTTTTAGTCCATTCTTGTATTAACTTAGGCGTAGCTTTAGCGATATAAAGCCCTGTACCCAGCTTTTTCTTCATTTTTGCAGCTCCCATCATGCCTGCACTTTTAATCTCACTAGAAGCGCTTTTTACCCAGTCCTTGGCCTTAGGGGCCAACTTTGTCATCCTGAGCGTGCCTTTACCTAAGGGCGGGAAGGCTTTGCTCAATTCCTTCTTGCTGTCTGCATCTAAATCAGAGCCAGCGGCCATTCTCTCTTGAATTTTTTGTTCACCACTAGCCGAAGCTTCTGTTACTTCCTCCAGGCAACTCTGCGCACAGTCATCACCAGACAGACGACCCGCTTCTGCTCTAAGAGATTCCGCAGTGTCTTCCATCCCCAACGCCTTTGCAACGTGACCCTGAGCTTGTAAAACAAAGCCTAGTGCCGCCTTAAAATCTCTAACTATAGCCTCTTGGGCATCTGCTGCTGAAACACTTGAGCTCTCCTCTTCCTTCGAATCGGCTCCCGGAATCGGAATAGCGGGAAATTGAAAGGCTAAGGCTGAAGTCGATAATACTGTGAGTAAAAAAAGTGTAATTATATTTTTCATTTTGTTTCTCCTATCTAATGCCAGCGGCATTTAATTGTTGAACTATTTCGTTACTTGCAGATTCCGCAGCCTTTATTAATGCATTAGTTTCAGCAACGGTCTCATTTGGGCCAAGACCAGCAAATTGCGTTGGCTTAACTGACGCTACTGTCTCGAAGAACAGACCATCATCCTGATAGACTTGAGCCATAACTGTGGCGTAAACACGCTTGAGGCCACTTCCTGGGTCTGTATCCTTCTGGCCCACGTCCACGGTCGCTATAACTAAAATTGGGATTTTACCCGCAATAGCATTAAAGGCATTGTTCTTGGTATCTGGACTGAGATCATCACTGAAGGCAAAGTCCTGTTTGAACGCGTCTAAGTCAAAGCCAGCGAATCTGCTTGCAACCTGAGAGACATCGATTGTTTTGAAACCAAAACTTGAAAACGTCTGATTAACCGCGGCGTCCAAACCACTAGGTCGAAACACATTCCAGTTAATTTTGTCAGCCTTACTTACAGAACTACCACCTGTCTCTTTAATATTTTTTGTGCTGGAATAACCCTCAGTGCTGGCACTGGTCCCACTCATTGATGCAGTTTCTGAACCCTCGCTAAATGTAGTAGAGGCTTCGACTGAGGTTCGCTTGGTATCATAAGACTTAACAAATTCAGCTTTTCTTGCTAGGAAGACAGCAGTAATTCTGGACCTAGGGCCTGACATCTGCGCTGGTGCCGCCTTGCCCAAGAGACTGATTTTATTGACATCTACCACACCTTTTACCTTTAGCTTGAAGGATTTTCCGCTACAGCGGTGGTCGACCTGTGCATTCAAAAAATAGTCGTCAATATTCGTTAATATCTGCTGCTCATTTTCAGAGAATAGCGTTGAGATGGCGACTGACTTACCCGCAGCCCATGACTTAAGTGCGTTAGATTTGGCTTGAGACAAAACCTCATTGTATTCGCTGGTTTTCCTTGGTCGTCCGTCTTTGCATTTAGACCGCAATTCTTTATTTTGCGCACCGGTGATGGTTTCCGTGTAACCCTGGATCGGAAAAACCAAGCCTATCGTCGTAATCATTACTAACAAGATTTTTTTCAAATGCATATGTTTTACCTCAGATTATCAAAGACATCCTTCTCCAGACTACGGCTAATAGCCACAATTTTCTTGTAAGGCTTTTTAGAGAACATTTTTTCTTTAAACCACTTCTTGTCTGGCTTGGCAAGTTGAGCGCAGAACTCATCAGACAGCACAGTTAATGAATTCTTTAGTTCATTCCATTCATTAACTTCAAGCTTTTTAGACAGCTTTAAAACTCGGCCAGATTGTGCTTTTTCGCTGTAAAGTAATTCATCAAACCCAAGATCCCCTATGGATACACGCAACCCTGCAATAAACGAGGGATAAATTACATTAGCCGTCTCTTTCATGATCTTTTTATTAAAGCCAAGTAACTTTAAATCTACGAAATAATCCGCCGGAGGAAGTTCTAGTTGCACAGCATCTGCATTTTCAAAGCGCATGGCCATGGCGCCACCGATGGCCTGCCCTTTAGTGTAGGGAAGTACTGGAATGCCGAGTCTGTTCGACATGGCGGCTGAAAACTGACTAGCCACTCTGGTGTTAAAAACCTCTGTATCAACTTTGTACTTTTTAAGGTATTTGTCAGCACTCGCAGTTTGTTCGACACTCCTAACCTTTATATTCCAACTGTTGAAGGGCTTATCGAAATTTACTTCAGCAAGGCGGGAGATAAATTCATTGACCAAGTTGATTTTTTTCGATTGGTCAAAATAGACGGTCTTATAGATTTCTCGTCTGTATGCGTCGTCAACGGTTTTTGGGCTATCAGTGTAACTGGTGATAAAAGGAATGGTGCTGATAACTCTTTTCTCAGTGAAGTCAAAAAGGACTATTTGACCAAAGGTTGTCGCCTTAACCGCAAAATAACTACTACCCGTATTCTCAGCCTGAAATTGCTCTTCAGTAATGGCTAGGGCAATACTTAGAGCATTCCCAGAGTTACTATTGCCAAGACCAGATATAAAACTAACACCCTCGAGATCAACTTCGCTAATTGCTGATCTTAAGATGCTGTTATATTCAGCCAAAGCTGTCGGGCTCCCTATAATGGAGGAGGCATAGGGGGCAGCTAAATCCATATTAACCGCATCACCAATGTAGGATAGCCCCGCAAAGTATACTTGAGTAGTAGACCAGCCAAACGCAGAGTGAGATGTAGCTACTACGAAGGCTAGGCTTTTAAAAAAATTTTTCATTATTAAGGATTTTACATTTAGGTTTTTGTAATTTTTAAAGTTCTCTCTAAAGCTCTGTGTATCCACTATCCCATACTCTTTGCAGATCATCAAGGCTTACCCAATGCAGCCAAACTATCCACAATGCTCTCGCTCTCGCTGACTAGCCTCTAATGCCTCGCCGGGAGAGTACGCTAACCCATATGCATCTTTAATGGTTGAGAACAATTTAAGATATTTACATTTATTCTCCGGAGGTAACCAGGTATCCGGTCCTTTGGCACCCTTCTGCCGATTTAATCGCATCTCAACCGCCAGAAGATTCAAAGGGTCATTAGCAAATTTAATGCGCTTTGCCTTTGGCCAACTTGCCGCCCCATGCTGCCATGCCCATTTGAGGGGCACCACATGATCAATATCCAACCTTGATGATTTAAAAACCAATTGACCTGAGTAGGGAGACAGCCAACTCCCCTCTGCCACCTGGCATTGCTCAAATGATTTAAATTTCACTTGCTCAAGAGACTGGGTAATTAAAGTCTCGTGTCGAGTATTTTGGCAGTCACCGTCATCATCAGACCAACCACGACCAAAGGCTTCTCTGGAATAATTAGAGCTAGACTCATCTAACAACGAAACGCTATCGCCGACAGAAGATTGATTTTTTTCACCCAGGGAAAGAAAGTCGGAGATTTTTACGTTGATCATCGGCGTATCACCCGAGTTGGGCTGCAACCACGCCAAGACAAGCAATGACCCAATCAGCACTACTATCTTCTTTGCGAACATAAATACGCCCCTCTCCCAACTTATTGTTTCAGCGGTCTAACGCCGCCTAGGCTTCATAGTAGTGTTACTTAGGTGTTGATAGCAAGAGAGGCCTAAGTAATGATCAACCAGCTAGTGTATGTTACCTCTCTGTATTGTGGTGAGAAATGTGCTTGGTCAAGAGACGCTGTTGATAAGATTTGGCGGGCAATAAATTGGAAATTTTCGGGTGGGAGGATTCATGTAAATAGTGATAAGATTATTTATCGCATGCCATGATTTGGAGTTGGGCTTGGCTTCGTTTTGTTACTTTTTTAGCCTAGCCCTGCCGAATCGCTCTGGATAACCGAGCGATGCCGTTGCGCTGGTAACGTATCAGCTTGTGGGTATCCGAAGAGCGACGGGGCACCGGACCACCCTTGCGCCGCTCCAGTCTTTGCATGCTCGTAAAAAAAGCTGCCATCTCTCGCACATCAGCGGGCTCACTGCCCGACGGGATGAGCAGCTCTCTAAAGATAGGGTTCGAGGCCTTCATATTCGCATCGCGCAAAAACTCATCAACTGGCTCGGGGCTGGTATAGGTATCGTAGTAGGCATCCATCACCCGTCGATAATTAAGAAGTCCCGAGGCGATATCGGCACAGGCAAAGCCAGAAAAGCCCTCCTCCGCGATTAGATCGACAAGCGCCCTGTACTCAGACGAAGACTCAAAGTCGGGGGCACTATTTAGGCCATGCTTACGGGAGTTTTGGCTACTGGCCCTCTTCCCAGCCAATGACCTCGGACCCGTTGATTGAAGTGCATTGCTCTGATTTGCAAGGCTTCTACGATGGCTTATCGTCAAGCGACAGAACCCCCTTCGCAGACTGCTTCGACTCAAGTGCCGCCAGCTCAAGGTCCATACGCTTAATCAGGCGTGACTTATAGTCTATGGAGTCGATACTCCTTTGAAGATGCCTAATCGTCTGGTGCTGGCGGTGAATCAGATCATCCACCAGCTTGATGTGCCTGGCCGCGTCCTTAAAGGCCTTAGCACGAAGATCGGATAGGGTCAGATTGGCATCAATAAGGGCTTCTTCGATCAGAGCTGCTTGATCCTTCTGCGCGCTACCGTTCAGATAATGCTCAAGGGCCACCGACAGTTCACTGTTGCCAGAACCCATCCAGTTGCTACCCGCCTTAGTCAGAAGCCTCGCCATCGCCTCATGGAGCAATAGCTCCTTATCCACGGTGTGCCTCCTAATCCACCAGAGGCACTCATTGAGCTGACTGACCAGAGCAACTGCCAAGGCTGAGGGATTGTCTAATTCGGATAAAAGACTTTGCAAACTTGATTGGAACTCAGCTTCAGATTCATCAGGCAAAAGTTTGGGGCTTGATAGGAAGGGCAAAAGAGACTTGGATTTATCTTCAACAGGCATAGCGACATCCACATAAATACTGAAGTGGACATTATAAAGCATAAGCTAAAAGATTAAGCAGTTAGAACTTAGTCGTCGCGCTTGATACGCAGGGTCACACCAGGGTTAACCAAAGGATCGCCGGTGAATTCAATACCTGCCTCTTCAAATGTATTTCTTATCACCATCAAATTTTTGGTATTAGCAATAGGGATACCCGGCTGCACCTCATAGCGCTTAATAGAAGCGCTACCAACCCCACTTCGGTTTGCGAGCTCAATCGCGCTCCAACCTAACATAGCGCGCGCTGCTTTTATTTGAGACGAAGATACCATTGACTCTACTTTGTGATTCTATTAGAATCATTATGTTTGTTTACCTATTAGCAGAATAACATGATTGATGATATTTTAGCCAAATTTGATGGCGCCTTTGCTGAAAATACGATCAAGGCCTATAGGTCGGACTTTATTCAATACCAGACCTGGTGCTCACACAATAATATTGATTCCATACCGGCAACTGCCGACGCCATGGCCCAGTATGTTGACTACCTTGCCACCGTCAAAAAAAGCGCGACCATCCGCAGAAGAATAAACAGCCTGGGCACGGTACTAAAGCTTTCCAAACACCATGACCCCACCAAACAGCCAGAAGTGATACTGGCACTTAAGCGAATGCACCGAAAAATTGGTCGCGCACAGCAGCAAGCTACTCCACTCACCAAGCCACTACTCAACCAGCTACTTACCAACTGCGATAACAGTCTCAGGAGCTTAAGGAATCAAGTCCTTCTAAGACTCGGCTACGAAACCATGCGCCGCCGGTCAGAACTCTGCGCTTTTAAGTTTGAGGACATCTGCCAAGCACCTAATGGAAAACCAGCTATCCGCCTAAACTTCTCAAAGACAGACCAATTCGGGACTGGAAAGATACTACCCATCAGCCAAGAACTGTTCGACTTATTAGAAAAATGGAGAAATATGATCAGCGATGAAGGCTATATTCTAAGGTCAATTAGCCGGCATGGGCATATTGGGAAAAATCTGCACCCAGCAAGTATAAGTACCCTATTGAAAGCACTGCAAAAGGACTTGAAAATGGACTCCGATGAACAACCGCTCAGCGGTCATTCATTTAGAGTGGGGGCAGCACTTGATCTATTAGAACAAGGTGAGCGGCTTGAAAGAATAATGCTCAGAGGGGGATGGCAGACGGATTCGACTGCCATGTCATATCTTAGAAATTGGATCGTATGAAGTGGAGGCAAGAAGAGCCACAACTGCTAGTCAGTATAATTAAGTGCTTGCTTCAACTCGGTCGGCGGCTCGGGCAAATCCTTAAAAACCCTCCACGCTATTTTTGTGCTTGGAACAAGAACCGCCCAAGCTGTAACAAAAATCGCCACAAAATAAATATACAGGCTCTTATTCGAGACAAACCACTCCTCAAGCGCTCCCTTATACGGAGCTATTACATTCGCGTAGAAATCAACAGAAGCGGTTGCGCCGTGCATTATCTCTTCCTCACCACGAAATATAATAGAACCTACCCCAGAGAGGCCTGGCCGAACTTGCGTTATAAGACGCTGAGTACTCTCCGAATAAGCTCCAAACGTTTGAGTAGTAAGCGGCCTTGGCCCAATAACACTCATATCACCAAAAAAGATATTTAATAGCTGCGGCAGCTCATTTATTTTCGTTTTACGCAAAAATGTGCCTACTGGAAGCACTCTAGGATCACCCCTCATGGTAACGGTACCCGTGCCTATATTTGGGCTATTTTTCAGCATAGTTGCGAACTTAAACAGCTTGAATTTTTCACCGCTCTTACCGATGCGTTCCTGTAAAAAGAAGACCTCACCTTCACCGGTGAGCTTTAGTGTTATTACTATAGGCACCAACAAAGGGGAAAGTAGCAATAACGCTATTCCAGAAAATAAAATGTCAAAAAAACGGTCCAATGTTACATCCTCTGATCTAGGTATTTACCGGTCTCTTTATGAGCAAACTCAGGCAAAAGGCCAAAATACAATTTAACAATATCATCTTTGGTCCAAGTACCTTTATTTCTTAACGCTTCAATTCCGTCCATAAAATCATCTAACTTAGCCTCATCAAAATCAGGCTGATTTTTGATAACCCCAACCGTATCAAAACGTTCCATATCTAAATCTTCGTTATCAGTAAAAAACTCTTCGAAGTCTTTTTCACCTGTTGTATCACTCTTAAAGAAATAACATGGCCACTGCTTATTAGCTATGAGTTCTTCAGCCCTATCGCGAGCCTCATCCTCAGATTTACATTCGTAGGGTTCATAGCCTCGCTCTCTTAAATAGCGAACAGCAATTTCAGAAAAAGTAATAAGATGTAATTTCTCACTCAATTTAGGAAAGAAAATATCTCTATTATTGCCAAGCAACCCAGATAGCAGACATAGTTCGCCGGACTCCTGAGGCGTGACAAAATAACGACGAACATCATTTGGAGCGGAAAAAGGCTGGCGCTTAGCAAACCGCTGGTTAAATCCATGAAGCAGGGAACCATCAGAAAAAGCTACATTGGCAAAGCGTGCCATTGAAATGTTTTGGGTCAAACTCTCCCGCATTAAAAACATTTCCATAATGCGCTTACTCGCACCCATCATATTTACTGGGTTAGCGGCCTTATCAGTAGAAACACAAAAATAGTTTGTCGCACCCATTTTCTTGGCTAATCGTAATGTTTTCACTATATTAAAGACATTGACCATTACCATGCGCATTAGTGTATAAGGGTCTTTTTCACTCCTCACGTGCTTTAGGGCCGAGAGATTAAAAACGTAATCATAAGGACCTTCACTAGATATCAAAGCTTCAAACTCGGCGCCTCCACAATCAATCGCGAACGTCTTGAAATCACCAGAACCATAGCCCTCAGTGCTCCTAATATCTCTTACTAGCTCAACCATATTGTTTTCACTAATATCCACGACGTGAAGTGATTTTGGGTCACGCTTGAAAATCTCTTTGGTGACCGCCTGACCGATCGAACCAGCACCACCTATAACTAAAAATCGAGACGTAGTAACGATTTTCTCCAGCACCGTGCGTTGACAGCCAATATCCTCACCAAACAATTCCGCCTCACGTCCAATTAGTGATAAATAGTTCATACTCTTCCTATATAAATTTGGTCAAAAACTGCTCGCAGAAACAATTGAGAATCAACTGCGCCCATATATGTCTTCCAGCCGCTCTATATCATCTTCACCCAAATAGCTGCCTGATTGAACTTCCACTAAATGCATAGGCGCATCCGTTTTATTTGCTAAACTATGCACCGCGCCCAAAGGAATATAAATAGAATCATTGGATTGAAGAACGTGGTCAGCGCCATCAACATGGACATTAGCCGTTCCCTCGACTACTACCCAATGTTCAGCGCGATACTTATGCCGTTGCAAGCTTAAACGCCCGCCGGGATTTACCGTAATACGCTTCACCTGATAATTCGAGCCAGAATCAACGCTGTCGTAACTACCCCAGGGACGAAACACTTGTCGGTGATACGCTAGCTCACTGCGGCCTTCCAAATGTATAACCATATCTTTAACTTGCTGCGCCTGACTTAGCGGCGCAACTAAAACGGCGTCTTTAGTTTCTATCACCGCAAGTCCCTCAACACCCAACAATGCAACCAACCTATTATCGGACTTAACAAGACAATTTTTGCTATTTAACGCGACTGCATCGCCTTGAAGTGAGTTGCCGTCACTATCGCGTTTATTAGTCTGCAAAAGTGCTTGCAAGTCACCCACATCATCCCAACCACAGTTTATGGGCACTACCACTGCGTTTTTTGTATGTTCCATAATGGCATAGTCTAGAGAAATAGCTTCACATTTGGAAAACTCTAGCTCTGGCAACCGGATAAAATCTAAGTCGTTTGTTACAGCTTCAACAGTGAGTCTGCAGTCAGATAATAATTCAGCACAATGTAATGTAGCCTCTGCAATCAATACACTCGGCCGCACGATAAACATACCACTGTTCCATAGATAATTACCTTGTTTTAAATAGTCTTGTGCAGTGGTTTCATCAGGTTTTTCTACAAATCTATTAACTTTAAAACCAGCTCCGATATCTGCCCCGTAACGAATGTAGCCATATCCCGTGCATGCAAAACTTGGCTCAATACCTAAGGTCACTAGATTGCCCGCAACTGCCAATTCGTGGGCTCTAACCAGTACACTACGAAAGCTAGTTTCATCTGCAATTGCATGGTCGGCAGAAAGCACTAGCATAGGCTCATCTCTCCCAGCCGCAATCAACCGCAAAGCCGCCAGAACAACAGCGGGTGCAGTATTACGACCAAAGGGTTCCAGGACTATCTGAGTATCGACATTAGTAGCGCGGCACTGTTCTGCAGCCAAAAATCGATGCTCCTGGTTACATATAAGTTGACTTAACCCAACTCCTAACCCTGATAATCTGGCAAACGTTTGCTGCAACATGGTATAACCATGCTCATTATCAACAAGCTGCTGATACTGCTTAGGAAACGAAGCGCGAGACAAAGGCCACAACCGACTACCAATACCACCGGCCATGACCACGGGGTTAAAAATTTTATCCATAATAATATCCTATATTTTTCATTCCGAGAAACAGAGCCTCGCGGTAATCTATTTAGCTGTGTTTACGAGCCTAGTGGGCCAAAAAAAATTTAACTGCGAAGCTCATCTGAATTATCCAAAAACCATTGATAAGTCATCCCAAGTCCCTGTTCCAACTCTACAGAATACTGCCAACCCAATGAACTGAGGAGACTTACGTCCAACAACTTCCGTGGCGTACCATCTGGTTTTGATGTATCAAATTCTATATCACCCTCAAAACCCACTACTCTAGCCATCGTATTCGCCAGCTCTGCAATCCTCACATCACGCCCCGTTCCCACATTAATATGGGAACACATGGGATTTGGAACCGCGGCAGAAAATTCAGAGCCTGATAAGTTCATCACATGTACGCAAGCTGCTGCCAAGTCATCCACATGTAAAAATTCGCGCATAGCCGCACCAGTACCCCAAACAACAACCCGGCGAGCTGATGTGATTTTTGCCTCATGAAAGCGTGACATCATAGCTGGAATGACATGGGAATTTTGCGGATGAAAATTGTCATTTTTGCCATACAAGTTAGTCGGCATAACACACCGGTAATCTAAACCATATTGCCTGTTATATGATTCACACATTTTAATACCTGCGATTTTAGCAACGGCATAAGGCTCGTTAGTAGGCTCAAGTGGGCCAGTTAGCAAACAATCTTCACTCATGGGCTGGTTTGCAAGCTGAGGATAAATACAAGAACTACCTAGAAATAATAGTTTATGAACACCTGCCTGATAAGCCGCCTGAACAACATTAGACTGAATAACTAGATTATCTGTAATAAACTCCGCTGGGTAGATGTTGTTTGCATGGATACCACCAACTCGAGCGGCTGCAAAATACACTTGATCTGGCTTATTCAGCTGCATGAAAGCGTGCACGGCGACACTGTCTCGAAGATCAAGTTGACCTCTGGAAGCTAATAATAATGTTACATCGGAATCTTTAGACAACTGGCGCACGATGGCGGAACCCACCATACCCATGTGACCTGCTACAAAAATACGAGTTGTCATATTTAGTTTTCCCGAGCTACAGGCACATGATAGCCATGAGACTTAAGCAAGGATTTTTGCCTAGCTTGGTCCAAATCATGACCCACCATTTCGGCACACATCTCTTCTACGGTAATTTCTGGTACCCAACCTAATAGCTTTTTAGCCTTGCTCGGGTCACCTAACAAGGTTTCTACTTCCGCTGGACGGAAATAGCGCGGATTAACACGTATTACCACATCACCTAAAGAAAGAGCTGGAGCCAAATCCCCCGTAATCGATGACACCACTGCAATTTCGTCAATTCCTACACCCTGAAAGTCTAGTTCCACGCCTAGCTCACGAGCAGCCAAACGTACAAATTCACGCACAGAAATCTGCTTACCTGTTGCAATTACAAAGTCATCGGGCTGGTCTTGCTGCAACATCATCCACTGCATACGCACATAATCTTTGGCGTGACCCCAATCACGTAACGCATCCATATTACCCAAAGACAGACAGGTGTGTAATCCCAGCGCAATATTAGACAGCCCGCGAGTAATCTTACGAGTTACAAAAGTCTCACCACGACGCATAGATTCATGATTAAACAAAATCCCATTACACGCATACATACCATAAGACTCACGGTAGTAACCGTTATCCAATAAGCGTACATTTTTGCCACGGCATAAGGAGAGCGGGGGTAAAAAGGCGTTGTTTCCCTCTGAGGTGTTTCTTGAACTAGGCCAAATAATTCTGACGTAGACGCTTGATAAAAACGAGTTTTCTTTTCCAACCCCAAAAAACGCATTGCTTCAAGAATTCTCAAAGTACCCAATGCATCCACATCTGCAGTGTACTCTGGCGCTTCGAACGACACCGCTACATGAGACTGCGCGGCCAAATTATAGATTTCATCTGGCTGTACTTCTTTGATGATACGAGTAAGGTTAGATGAATCAGACAAATCTCCGTAGTGCAGATAGAACCGGTTGTCATGGATCGATGCATCTTCGTAGATATGGTCAATACGCTCGGTATTAAAAGAGGATGCACGGCGCTTGATGCCGTGAACTTCATAACCTTTCTCCAAAAGAAATTCAGCTAAATAGGAGCCATCTTGGCCTGTAATACCGGTAATAAGCGCGACTTTCATATAAATCCTTAATTTGAAATAGTTAAAAGCATCAGTTTAATTTATTTTAGTCAATCTGCCGAGCAAATGAATTCTACATTTGGACCCTGAACATATGTCAATCCGCGAATTTGGGCATAACTTGATCGCGATGCGTTTACAACTAGGACAATCGTCCAAAGGAATAGCTATTTAAAGTAATTGAGCGTGTCAGCGCACCTAAAAAACCTCAGCCTGGCATGTGATATGTCGCCAGCGTGCGTTCAACTATACTAATCTAGTTTGCAAACTTATAAATAGAATCCAGACTAAACCTTATAAAGGTTTCTCAGTTGAGAACATTCGTTGCATAACTGATTTCCATCTAAAGGCCACTAGTAAATCTAATCTTATTACCTGACAAAGAGGTAAGGTTCCCTGACAGAATCTCATCAACTAGCTCCGTTAACTCTGTCATACTTGAGCCCTGCTTTGTTGATGTCCTTAAAGTATATCGTTTCATTTTGATCTCTGGGCTTCCAGCCGTCAGGCCGGTAAACATATTCCCCAAAACGATATTATATATTTCCATTCTTCCCGCATATTTTTTACTTAACAAAGACAGCGTAGCGTTCAATATATTTTTGCCAAGAGCATATGAGGCAAACTCGCCGTCTAGGTTATCTGAGTCTCCCATGGTTGAACTAAATAAAAGGAGTCTTCGAGCACCATTAGCGAAAGCATTATCTGCAAGTGATACAACACCAACTGAATTTAACACCACTGAATAGGTAAGATCACTGTCGACTGTCAATGGAGAACTAATCAAAGGATCACTAGCTAAACAAATAACACACTCATATGCTTTGCCACCACAGAAAACATCTGATATCGAGCTTGGACGGGACAGATCCACTTCTATATCATTCTTCGATGAGTCTCTTCCGGCGGTCTCTACTCTATAATTTGCTGCTAACGACGAACACAAAGTACTGCCAATTCCTCCGCCTCCTCCGATGACTAAGACACTTTTCTCCTTTGCTTTAAACGACTTATCACTGACTGTTGCTTTTTCTAAAGGCGCTCTAATTCTATCTACTGAATGATGTTTTGAAAAATCGACTCGGAATACTACATATGTTTTATTCGAAATCGGATCATTAATTTCGCCTTCCACTCGCCCATATTCTAACGCATCGTTGAATTGTTTTACGGAGCCGCTAACTACGATTTTTGAACCTACATATACGGGATTTGATAGCTTAACCTCAAAATTATTGATAATGCATTTTTCTCCCGGAATATGCATCCCAAGTAACCGTGAGATATATCCGACTAGCAAAGCGCCGTGTGCCACCTGCCCTTCGAAGTTTGTGTTCGCCGCATACTCTGGGTCTATATGTAAAGGATTAAAATCGCCAGTTAATTCAGCGAAATTTTGAACATCCTTGTCAGAGACAACCACCTCAAATGAAGCGCTTTTGTTAATCATATTTGGACTCCAGAAAGGCAACAATATATTCAAAGCTATCGAGCTCCATCACTGTTTCGAAATCTAGACTTAGACCAAACTCTTCCTCAATGCAGATCACCAGGCTAGTCTGAGCCATACTGTCCCATTTTCTAGAGTTCTCCCTAGTCAGTGACAATATATCTTGATCATCCAACGAAAAAACGGCCAGAAAAATATTCTTCACTCTTTGTTCGACACTAATGGACACTTAAAACTCCTTTATATTCCTTTCGCTTTTTCTCAAGCAGCTTCTCATTAAGCCTAAATTCACCGTCAACATTCTCAGTCAAAAGATTCATTAGACCACCAACCACATTATTTCGATCAGTCTTTTTATATGCAAAATAAATCGCTTTTTCCGCAATAGCTTTCCTCACTGAATATAGCATTTCAAACTCAACCCCTCTGGAAAAAGCCCTACAACTCACAACGAATCTATGCACCATGATCTTTGTATCAAGTTCAGAGAAAACCAAAACGCCCACGGTCCCAAAATCACCATAAATATCTTTTAAATCAACCGTAAAAGCTCTTTCCCCATGTTTCAACTTAGAATCATCTAAACGAATTCCATTGAGATTAAATTGATTAGTTTTATTTATGAGTTCCTGCGGGCGACCTGCAAGATCATCAATAAAATGAAGCTTTAAACTAAGAGATAGCTCTTTTAGATAGTCTTTAGCCAACCTGCCTTGTGCAATCGGCCGAATAATTTTTCTAGCCTTGTTCTCTCTGCTTGAGGTCGAAGTGGTTAGTTGTGATTGCAGATAAGATGCCAACAAACCGAAATCCGACATTTCCTTCGAAACCCGAATTGATTTAAGATTAGGTAAGACCGAATTCACTTCAAGCAACTCAGCCGGGTTATCGTCTAGGAATAAACAATGCTCCGGCAAAATATTAATTTGTTCAATGAAGCGTCCTATTACTTCAGATTTTGGAGCCCAGCTACAACTAATCGAATAGAAGTCCTTTGTTGAGAGTGGCATTTCTATTTGATCAAACTTTTTAATGACGTAGCATTCGTCGTTTTTTGACACTGCCACTAATAAAACTCCACTGGAACTGACCTTTTTGAGTAGCGTCTGAAAGTAGTGGAATGTTTTATTTGATGAACTAGAAATTATAGGGAGCTCCTCCCAATCGCCGATATTCGAAGGCCATATCGTATCGTCCAGATCTACAAAAATGGCCTTTACTTTGTAATCAGCGTCATAGAATCTCCTAGAAATTCCTTGGGCAATACTGACGACACTTTTCACATCATCATAGACGTGATACTTGAAATAATGACTAAGATTTTGACCTCCTGTCTTGAACTCAAAGGTTAAAGAATTTTCTTGAAGGCCCTGCAACAACTGGCTGTAAGCAATGTTTATATTGGCTTTCTCGTGAGCATGCCCCACTGCAAGGTATGTTTCATTTATATCAGGGACAAATACAACTAACTTTATGTTTGAATTTTCCTCGGCCCGCTTTAAAATCGATATATGTTCATTTATTTTTTCTAGCAACTCCCCTTCATTTGTCTCTTTAACTTCCTCACGCTGCCTGCTATTCATCTCGAATACAGGTAATAAATCCGCCCAATTAAAGATATAGACAACCTTTGTTTGGTTAGTCTCTTCAGCAAGCGCAATAAGAGGCAACACTACATCTCCAAAAGTATTGAACTGCAAAAGAGGAGAGTAACCAATGAATTGAGATATGTGAGCAGAAATAGTTCGTTCAAAGACGTCATATGGCGCATGCGAAATAATTAGCACAACTTCTTCGATCGCTATAGCGTCACGACAAGCTTGTAAGCTCTCTAAATTCGTCATTTCTAATTTCATTCCAAATTTCCCGCCTTTCTTGCCGGATTACCAACCCAAACCTCTTTGTCACCGGTGGATTGCGCCAAAACTGCGCCCGCAGCAATAACACAACCTTCTCCCACAGTCACACCTGGAAGTATTATTGCGCCAGCGCCTATCCAGGCATTTTTCTTTATTAGAACCGATTCCCGAACATGTACGTGCTCTGGCAGGAGCTCAACGTCGGAAGTTGTATCCGTAATAAACACGTTGGCTGAAATAGTAACATTATCCTCTATTGTCAAACTCTCTCCTATATTGAGAAAAACGCCATCATTAAATCTTACACCGCTTCCGATAGAAATTTTTTTAGGACTATAAAACTTAATCTTTCCAAGAAAGTTGACATTGTCTGGGCAAGACAAATGAAGCCTGTAGTATCGTTGCCGTAATGCCTGACGGATAGATGACCAATAGGAAACAATCATGATTAATACTGTTCTCATACGTATGAACACCTCTTTGGTGATTTGTTATAGATGACTTACAATTTGTTTATTAATTATTAGTACTCTTGAATTATATTTATCTCCACTTTTTTAAAAATCCCTCTTATGGAATTAAATAATGTACAAATTATTTAAATATTTTTTTACTTTCCATGCTTAAACTCCAAATTCTCTACCTTTTCCTTTTCTTTTTTCTTATTTTTTGGACGTCTTAAATAATAAAAATCATGTGTATTTTTATCTTCGCCTTGGTGTCCGCCTCCAACATTCTCAAGAAAAATTATACTATTTATGTGGGCCAGAATACTCCGTAAATAACTAAGAAGGTGATGCCCCTTCATAGCCTAATGAATATAATCCATGCAGATAAAAAAAATAAGTCTCGATATTACAAGGAGAACAGATCAACTATCTTTTTTATGGAAAACCAGATCAATACACATTAAATACCTATTTAGTACGATATTTTCATCAAATTTCTCAAGAACTTTCGCTCTCCCCGCTTTCCCCATGATTGATCTTTGATCATCCGTCAAATTTATCATTAGCGTGATTTTATCCGCTAAATCTTGAGAATTTTTAACTTTACACAAAAAACCATTAATACCATCATCAACCACATCACTGCAGCCTGAAACATCTGTTGCTATAACTGGCTTTTCCATGGCCCCTGCCTCCAGCAGACTTCTAGGCAATCCTTCTCGATAAGACGGAAGAACGACGCAGTCACAGTTCGATATAACGTTCTCAACAGAATCTGTTGAACCTAAATAACTAACTAGGCCAGCCCCTATCCATCCTCTGAGCGCTTGTTCAGAAATCACAGTTGCATTAAGATTCTCGAGAGTTCCAAGTATTTGAAACTCAACATTATCATGCTTTTGCTTGACCATTTTTATCGCTTCAATATATTCCAACAATCCTTTATCTTTAATTAGTCTCCCAATAAACAAGAACACAAGATTTTTACTTGGCATACGTTTTTTTACTGGGATAAATTTATTCAGATCTACCCCGCTTCCAGGCAATACTTCTGTAACTTTTTCTAGCACCAAATCACTATCAACGAATAATTCTTTGTCACTTTTGTTTTGAAAAAAAACCCTTTCATTAAAACCTAACGAGATTTTATATAAATGTTTTACTACCTTCGTAGCAAATGATTCCTTGATAAAAACCGTCCCTAGACCAGAGATGTTGCTCATACAACTGATATTGGCAAGTCTCGATGCAATTGAGCTATAAATATTAGCCTTAACAGAAAAATTCAAAGTTAAATCAACTGACTCTTCCTTAAGTAATAAAAAGAGAGACATAATAGTTTTCAAATCATAAATAGGATTCAAGCCCTGGGGATCTAGATTTATGTTAAAAAAATCAAATTCAAATGCTATTAGCGCACTATACTTTTGGTCATAAGGAGCGATGAAAACAACCTTGTAGCCGTGTCTTTTTAGAGATCTCGCTAGGTTTAATCTAAAATTATATGCAGCCCAAGAACTGTTTATAACGATTGCAATTTTTTTACACTCATTAGCATTTGAACTATTGCTAGACATAGCTTAACCAATCGAGCCTCATAAATATGAAGTAACCAAATGCTACTAGAAATAAAATCGCTGTAATCATAGTCAAGTCTTGTTTTTTAAAGTTCAGCTTACTAATAACCGCAGTTTGCAGTATTGGCAGAAAAAACCAAGCCATCACAGCATACCTGTTTGAGTATGGCCCAAATCCGAAAACGAAATAGACCAATGACAAAATTAGATATGTCTTCAAAATAAAAAAGTGAGGCTCATTATCACTATCACCATGCCTCTTGCGAAAGAAAACTGCCATTGCAATGAGCCCAAAGAAAACAGTGTATGCTAACTGATCCCATTGTAAGCCGACCCAGCGAGCAGAACCCAATTGGGATGGATCAGCAACTGAATAGTATCTAATCTGCTCATAAATTTCTAAGTTAAGCACTGTTGTAATAGTTTCTATAATCCTCTCATTTAGACCTAACATATAAAAAACTAAAACTAAAATCCAAATTAATGAAAGCTTTTTAACACTAACTTTTATCAGCATAAAAAATGGTAGTGTAATGATTACCGATAAGTGAAAAGAGGTAGCAACAACAAATAATAATAAGAATCTAGTATAATTTGCGAACCTCAATTGAGTGATAACTGCCCAGTATAAAAAGGACAGGGCAATGCCTTGCCTTATTCCATTTGTCATTTCAGTAATATACCAACCAGATAGGAGCAATAATGAGACGAATACAATATCATCATGGAAAGATCTTCCTATGGATGCGGCTTTGTATGAGAAATAAAGCAATGTACTTATTAGCAAAGCTACAAAAAAGAAAAAAACAGTAGGCGAGGATGTAAAAACGCCTACAAACTCCATAAAAAGCCTAAACCCAATCTCCCACCTTGGAGCGGCTATCCCCTCCTCTAAGGAAGCACTGACAAATGCGCCAGCATACCCAGCCGAATCTGATCCAACTGAATCTGGTCTAAATGCTACTAGTATCGATATAAATACGAAGAAAAGAAAAAACTTAGATTTGGTCGCTCCTATATATCTGATCATGTTCTAAGTTGCCTGTATAAATTTCTGCAGAAGATCAATACGCGTGAGGGAATAATCAACACGGGAATATGAAATAGCGCCTTAAACCCAAAGATACCTATTCCATATTTCAAGTATTTAATGGATAACTTCCTTTGTTCGTTAATTATTGAACCATAGTAATGAGCGACCCAAACCCGCCACAGGTATTTATATTCAAATTGATTTAACTTTTTTTTATTGAGGTAAATATATTCAATAAGATATGATGGAAGGGTTTGCCTCTTATCTCTTTGGACATCTTTTTCCTGATGAATAATGACCCCGCAGGTATTACAGAGACCGATCGAACCATTACCCATAATCGAAAACCAAGCGAAGAGATCCTCACCGACCTTTGCACCCTCCGGGAAGATTTTTCCCTTCTTTAGCCTATTAGTATTTAGTACGACAGTGGACGAATTCAAGATATTGTATTTAGAGGCCACCTCGAAAAAATTCTCGATCAGCATAGAGCTTTTACTACCAACGATCCCCTTTGATATCTCCAGATCGTTTACTTTATCTCTTAGAATATGACTGCAACTATACGCTATACAATTTGGGTATTTTTTAATTAGAGTGTAAATATCTTCTAAATGCCTTGGAAGCCATTCATCATCAGCATCTAACAAAGCAACATGGCTATGAGAGGACTCAGAAATTCCTCTATTTCTTGCAACAGAAACACCTAAGTTTGGTTGATTTATTATCTTAATAATTCCCTGAGAGGCATGTTTATAATCACGCACCCGCTGAATTGAATCGTCAGTGGAACCATCATCAACAATTATTATCTCAGCTGGCATATGCTTCTGGGAAAATATAGACCCTAACATTCTCTCGACGCAAGCACTCTTATTATAGACAGGAACCACGACTGAAAAGTTAATATTAATCACACTGATCCATGCTTCTTACACTTAAAACGATTAACTTTCGTTTTAAAGAGGTTCATGAAATAGTCAATCGATAAGAAACGAAGGTGCTCTTTAAGTATGTCACGCCTGTCGTCAACTCTTTCTAAACAGCTTAAGCTAGAGAGACCGCCGTCTAGATACTTGACGTCAAAACTATTGTTTTTAACAGAAAAATTTACAATGTCCGTGATGTAAATTCTCATTAGCAAATCGAAATCTGCTGCGATCTTATACTTCAAATTATAATACATTAACTTCTTTAATTTTTTGTGATTATAAAAAACAGATTGATGACATATGTTTCTATAAAAAAAATATTTTTTAAACCCGTTTTGAATTATTTTTCTTTCTGAGCCATCGTTGTCTACTAACAATATATCTGAAAAAACTAGACTTTTCTCTGCGCTAGACCGCTCCATAAAATTAGCTACGGACTCATGACAGGCAAACTGATCTCCCGCATTCATGAAATTCAACCAATCCCCATTCGCTAAAGATAACCCTTTGTTCATGGCATCATAAATACCAGAATCTTGCTCTGACTTCCAAAAACTTATGGCATCTTCATACTTTTTTATTATATTTATGGTTCTATCTGAAGATCCACCATCGATTACAATATATTCAATATTAGAATAACTTTGCTTAATTACACTCTGGATGGTTTTCTCGAGGTGTTTTTCTCCATTGAAAACCACGGTAATAACAGTAACTAGGGGAGTATTTTTCAAACCTATTTACCGATCACTTAACGTTCTCAATGTACCAATCTATCGCAACATCAAGACCTGCAGATATCTTGTATTGAGGATTATACCCAAGTAGTGCTTGAGCCTTACCTATGTGTGCTTGAGAATGTCTGACGTCCCCCTCTCTAAAATCTCGATAAATAGGATCTTTCTTTACTAGGCCAATAACTCTAGAGATCAATCGATCTTCAATCATCTGGTAAAGCGAATTGAGACTTGTTCTATCGTTAAGAGCCACGTTGTACACTTGGTCAGTAGCGTCTTCATCATCAGTAGTTGCTGCTAGCAAATTCATTTGGACTGCATTATCAACATAACAAAAATCTCTGCTAGTCTCTCCATCCCCGTTTATAAGTACATCGTTTTTATTCAAAATAGCAGCTACCCATTTAGGTATAACGGCCGCATAAGCACCATTTGGGTCTTGTCTTTTACCAAAAATATTAAAGTACCTTAACCCTATTGTCTTAAAACCATATGATTTTGAAAAAACACTAGCGTAGAGTTCATTGACAAGCTTAGTAACGGCATAAGGACTTAAGGGATTGCCAATTGTCGTTTCTACTTTAGGTAAGTCAGGATGATCACCATAAGTAGAACTTGACGCGGCATAAACGAACCGCTTGACCTTAGCATCACGGCTGGCCACTAGCATATTTAAAAATCCATCAACATTTGCCCTATTTGTGTTGATAGGGTCTTTAATTGACCTTGGCACTGATCCTAATGCAGCCTGGTGAAGAACATAATCAACACCAATACATGCTTGCCGACAATCATCTAGTTCCCTTATATCACCGTTAATAAATTTAAAGTTTTCACCTAACTGCTTACCAGTTAATTGGTTAGCATCTTCAACAGCTTGATCAATATTATGTTGATGGCCTGTATCAAAATTATCTAAACCGACTACTTTTTGATTCAGAATCAACAACTTTTCTAAGATATTAGACCCAACAAAACCAGCCACACCCGAAACTAACCAAGTTCTTTGGTTAGTTATTAAATATTTTTGTAATTCGTCATATTTAGTCATTTACAGTCTTCCATCGACTTCACTCGACTTAAGTAGGTATTTAATGTCATAAAGCACATGATCACATTTGCCATAGAGTTTAATTTCCTTTGCTGATAACTCTTTAAATTCGTCATGCGCAACGGCTAACACTATGGCGTCATATTTTCCGTTCACAGGCTTATCGACTAGTTTAATATTGTAAAAATTATTAGCCTCAGCCTTCTCAACCCAAGGGTCATATACATCAACGTTACAGTTCAAATTCTTAAATCCCTCAACCAAATCAACAACACGCGTATTGCGAAGGTCTGGGCAATTCTCTTTAAACGTTAGTCCCATGATAAGTATATTAGAATCTACAGTATGGATACGCTTTTCACTCATAAGCCGCGTCACTTGATCGACTACGTACGAGCCCATACCGTCATTTAAGCGCCTTCCTGCAAGAATTATCTCGGGATTATAGCCAACCTGAATAGCTTTATAAGTTAAATAATAAGGGTCCACGCCAATACAGTGCCCACCTACCAGACCAGGGCGGAATGGCAGAAAGTTCCATTTTGTCCCTGCCGCCTCTAGTACCGATTCTGTATCAATACCTAATTTATTAAAAATAAGGGCAAGCTCATTAATGAGCGCAATATTTACATCTCTTTGTGTATTTTCAATAACTTTAGCTGCTTCTGCCACTTTAATGCTACTTGCCTTGTGCGTACCTGCACTTATTATCTCTTGATACAGCTCATCAACCTCTGTAGCGATGTCAGGCGTTGAACCTGCGGTTACCTTTTTAATGGTTGTCACACGGTGCTCTTTATCTCCTGGATTGATACGCTCAGGGGAGTAGCCACAGTAAAAGTCTCTGTTAAAGGTTAAACCAGATTGTTGTTCAAGAATTGGAATACAAACTTCTTCAGTGGCGCCAGGATAGACTGTTGATTCGTAAATCACAATATCACCTTTTTTAAGAATTGAGCCTACTGTTTGACTAGATTTTTCTAGAGGCCTTAGATCTGGATTTTTATACTGGTCAATTGGGGTTGGGACAGTAATAATAAAAATCTTACAACTTTTAATATCATCTAAGTTGGCTGTATAACTTAGGTGGACCGCATCTTGAAGCTCTTGCTTGGACATTTCAAGGGTTGAATCGACGCCTTCTTTTAGCTCATTGATACGTTTTTGATTTATATCAAAGCCGATTACTTGACGCTTTTTACCAAACTCTGCAGCTAGAGGTAATCCAACATAACCCAAGCCTATTAAAGCTATTATTTTGTTATTCATATTCTTATTAATTCTCTTGTAAAATTTTAAAGTGCCATAAAGTAATGACTTCTTGCAGTTTATTTTCCTGACTGTATGTTTATCAATTCAGTTAGCATTAATAAAATGCCTTTAAAATTTCTTAGATATTTCTATACTGTCTCTAAACATATTTGTTTGATGTCCCTATCTTTATTGGTTTAATGTCTATAACAATTATTCCCAACCATCTCTTATATATTGATATTCTCCAAATATAGTTAGTAGACTTTTATAAAAATCTTCTTCACTCCAAGAGGATAATATTTCCAATCCTTTGTGTACTTTATAATCTACTAATTCTTTATTATTTTTTATTGTAATAATGTTTTCTACTAAGCTATTTGGATCTTTTAAATCCATATAGAAGACAGCATCCCTTACCTGCTCCCTAAAAGATGGCTTATCCGAATAACATACAGGTGTTTTATAAAAAAATGCTTCAAGAGGTGGTATATTTGTAGGCCCTAGATACGTGGGCATTACTAACGATAGGGATTGTTTGTAAAGACATGGAATCTGACTATTCGGGACAAAACCAACATAATGAATTAGATCATCCACACCAAACTGTTTAGCCTTGTTGAGTATATATCTTAAATTACCTTTATTAGAACCGGAAAACACTACATCTATGTCTATATTTTTTGTCTCTCTTAGTATTTTTATAGCTTTCAAAATATATATATGATTTTTATGCGCCCAAAACTGCGCTGGATAATATATATAATCATTCTTAAGATTATATATATTTTTTATGTCAATAATTACTTCATTATCTGCGACTCTAATGTTAGGTAAAAACTTTAAGACTTCTACTCTCTTCTCGTCGAGATTATATTTATTTGCTGTGTACTGCTTTGAATACGCAGAGTCGACTATAACTTTAAATGCTTTTTTTAAACTTTTTGTATAAATAAGTTCTCTTGATTCAAATTTTCTATCATTAGTCAGTTCTGGAAATTCCAGCTCTTCCAAATGACCTAAATCCCAAAGAGTGAAAATATATGGAATATTATTTAATGCCTGCGAAACTAAACTGGGAGATAAAAAATAGACTAAATCGATTTTATCGCTGGCAAGCTTCTTTTCAATGGAACACAAACTCATTCTTATTTTCGAAAATATTTTATAAAAAAATAAATTAGACAGGCTAATCCTATGTATTTTTTGAAATATATTTTCTTTTATAATACTAATATTTATATCTATACCAGAAAAATCTTTTTGTAACTCAGCACTAAATCCATAAAATTTAAGTTCAATACTTTTATTTTTATGATATTTTTTTAATATATGTAACACCAAATATTCATATTGATGACCGCCACCAGATTCCAAATCTGAACTGACGAAAATAGCTATATTTATTTTTTTAATACCCACACTACATTCCAACTATTCAAATTTGGTTTTTCCCCACTCATCCACTCATACTTTTGTTGAATATCGAATCCAACTTGTTCACATATAAGTTCTAACTCAGTATCAAAAAAATACCGCATCTTGTGGAGCTCTTTTTTTTCAAATATCTCTTTTGAATCCAAATTTTCTATAAATACATCAAAATTAACATCTACTATATTTGAGTATGAATGTATCACTGGCTCAGCAAGCCTGGTTACTTTCATTTTTTCACCGACAAGTCTTTTTACCCTTGTAACTGGCAAATCCGTTAAGACAGCCGGACCATACCAAAAATCAAATATAAAGATACCGCCCTCTTCTAAATGATCTTTTGCTACGTCAAAAGCTTTGATTAATTCATTATTACTATTTTGATAGCTCATTACATGGAAAAGCGACACTACTACGTCAAATTTTTTATTAAGATTAAGGTCTTGGATATTAGAGTAAGTAAATGTGAGCTTTTCTTCTTTACCTTTCCTTCTCGTTTCTGCAGTTTTAAGCATATCCTCACTTAAGTCTATTCCATGTACTTTATAGCCTTTATCACAAAATATTTCTGCATGGACCCCTGTTCCACAACCCATATCAAGTAGTGTCTCGACATTATTACTGTTTTCTTTAATCAACTTGATTACATAATCAACTTCACCTTCATAGTCTTTATCGCTATAAAGTAAATCATAATATTGCGAATACAAATTTCCAAACTGACTCATAGTAAAACCTTATGTAAGGCAATTGAAACTTCTAGCATCTCTTCGTTTGTAAGTGCTAGCCCACTTGGTATGTAAAACCCTTTTTCATACAGCTTTTCGCTATTAGGTAAATCATCGTCTAAAAACAATCCCATTCTGTTAAAAACTGGCTGCTTATGCATTGGGTAAAAGAATGGTCGTGTCCCTATGTTATAGCTACTAAGTTCTGCCATAACTTCTTTCGCTGTTTTTGTATAATCATCTTTAAGTGTAATCGCATATACCCAGTAGATATTTTCACAATAATCAGTTTTAGTAACAGGCAAATTGACAGCGCCAATATCTTTTAAAAGTTCGTTATAGGTATTGCCTATATATCTTTTCTTATCCACAGAGTTATCTATATTTTCAAATTGAGCAACCCCTAATGCTGCTTGCATATTGGTCATGCGATAATTTGCGCCCAACTCCTCATGGATAAATCTATCTGCTCCAAAGCATAGGTTTCTAAAACTTTTTGCTTTTTCGTCCAACAATTTATCATCACAAAATACCATGCCACCCTCGCCTGTGGTGATATGCTTGTTAGGATAAAAACTAAAAGTACTTACATCACCGAAACTACCGCACTGCATACCATGGTACGTCTGCCCTATCACTTCAGCTGCATCTTCAATAATTTTTAAATTGTATTTTTTTGCCAAAGCTAAGATAGGGTTAACATCAACGGTTAAACCATAGATATGTACAATCATAATCGCTTTGGTTTTAGGGGTAATTTTTGCTTCAATAGTTTCAACGTTAACATTAAATGTTTGCAAATCACTGTCAAGTAAAACAGGCTTTATACCTTTATTAACTAAAGTTTGAGCACAAGATATAATGGTGAAAGAGGGCATAATAACCTCATCACCTTTTTGTAAATTCAAAATCGATACAGCAATATCTAAAGCGGCCGTGCCGTTACTGCAAGCAGTGGCATACTTTCTACCCACAAAATTTGCCATTTGATTTTCAAAGCGTTTTACAAATGGGCCCTCCGAGCTTACCCAATTTGTATCAATGCACTCGTTAATGTATTTCTTCTCGTTACCGCTCAGCAACGGCTCATTGACCATTACCATTACTTTATCACCACTTGATTTTTTGCAACTGGTTCAAACCTTACCTTGTCCATCTCACCAGCATAAGGTCCTTGCTTGACCTCTATTATTTCACTATCTTCAATCATTTCAAATCCGTGACCACCATAAGCTAGAAGTACAATATCCCCTTGAAGTAAAACTCTACTTTCAAGATAGTTCCTATCATCATCATAATAATCAACTCTAACTTTTCCACTTTTGATCACAAGTACCTCTTGAGTCAAATGCACATCTCTTTGTACGCTATTGTGTACATGAGGTGGTATTACATAATCTTTTTCTCTGCGCATGTAAGCTAATTGCTGAGAAAAATCATCAGGAGTAAAAAACTCAATGCCTTTTGATTCATAATTACTCCGTATTATCACTGACAATAGTTTTTCATTATGCATGACATTTTCTATCATTTTCCGCTCCTTTGAATACTCGACTTTAGTTTTGACATCACTTTTCTTACCAACACGTAATGAAGATATAGGAAACTTTTTCTTTCTGTTATTTTGAAGGAACGTAAACAAATTAGTAAATAGGCCATGAGTGATTTAATTAGTGGCGATGAAGTAACATTGTCAACTGAAGTAGCTATATCCTTGTATTCTTTATATCTGGTACTATTAATAAACACTCTAACCTTCGTATCATCTCTTAATCTATATCCTGGCACTAATCCTTTGTTTACATCTTCAAACAACAATTTTAAATGAAAAGGAACATCATCTTTATTTTCGAGTAAAAAAGTAATATTTGCTCTAAATCCCGCAACATTAAATTTATTTTCAAAATCTAGCCAAGTATCTTTGTACCATTTTGTCGGCTTATTAACATTACTCCACATGGAATTATAGTATTTAAACTTATCTGTAATTTGCTCATCAAAAATCATCGTAGCATGATGCATAACGTGCCGATCTTTTTCTAATTGAGGTCCTTCAATTTTTTTTCTTATTTTCTTAAGTTCACCATTTTCATAACCCAATGTAGGAGGTCTTTGATTTACCCAAATATTATTTTTTTCATACCTGTGCACTCGATTAACGTTAGTAAGCCCAATTGACTCATAACCCATAATATAATATGAAGTATTGATATAATAATCTTTAAAATTAAAAGATAGTAAATCTAACTCTGGATCGGACTGGAAAATATCATGGACATACTTATGTGTTTCTGGGAAATAAAATTCATCAGCGTCTATTTGCCAAATAATTTCGCCCGTAACATACTTTAAAAATTCGTTACACATCTCCTTTCTATCATTATAAAATCCATCATTTGTTATTAATTTAATTTTATTTTCTTCATCATTGTAATTTTCTATCGTTTTTATAGTGTTATCTTTACTTCGGCCGTTAATAGTAGCGTGTGAAAATTTTAGATACGCCCCTTCGATGATTATTATTTCATGAGCAAATTTATATATTGAGTCAAGCTGATACTTAATAAATGGCTCTCCATTCAAAACATTCATAACATAGCTAACTTTCACTGTTTGATGGCCTTATTTTTTTGGCTGGATTTCCTGCGTATATACAATATTCTTCTGTATCTTTTGTAACTATGCTGCCGGCCCCTATTACGCAGCCCTTTTTAAGTTTAATACTTGGCAAAATGATTGCACCCGCTCCAATCCATACATCATCGCTTATAACTACTTCGTCCGAATAATGCTGCTTACGAGGAAAATCACCCAAATTCAAACCTGTGGTAGTGATAAATACGTTTGCCGATATAGTTACGTTATCGCCTATGACCAATCGATTTGAAACATTAAAAAAACACCAATATTTATTGAACAATTTTCACCAATGGATATTTTTGACGGATTGTAATAATTTATTTTGCCAAGGAATATCGTACTGCTTGGTGTGCTAAATATTTTCCTATAATAATGATTAAATAACCTGCTGCTTAACCGTCTATAGAAATTACTCAACTTCACTCTCTTTCCCCTATTTTTCGTGCGGGTATACCGCCTATGATTGTGTACTCACTAAAACTTTTAGTTACCACCGATCCAGCCGCCACTACACAACCTTTTTTTAGTACGACCCCTGGAAGTATTACAACATTAAAACCGAGCCAAACATCCTCTTCTAAAATTATCCTGTTGCTTTCTTATGGGCAGACTTTTGGCATAAAAGTGACTTGAGCTTATAAGCTTACTTCCGAACCAATCGTACAAAAATCACCTATTTTGATATTACCTTTTGCAAATATATATACATTTTTAGCAATAAAAACATCGTCCATTATTTCGACATTTTCTCAGAACAGTATATTGAAGAATATGTAACCTCAAGGCCTTTAATTTCTTAATTATTTTTTGCGATTAAAAGACCTATAATTGCAATTTTCCCAGGTTTGTTTTTATTTATAACATCTTTAATATCTAAGAAAGCTTTAATCAATTCTTTGACATATCTAATTGATATTTTTAATTTACTTGTAGAAAAATTGAAGTGCGGTTTAAAATAAAAGATCTCTAATCCGTTATTATGAAATAACTTTGTAATACTTTTACCACTAAAGACATGCAGATGGTGGGGAGGAGCTAGCCAAGAACTATAACCTCTGTCGACTAACGATATAAATTTAGTCCTGATACCAGTGTCTACACAAATATAACCGCCTTTTTTAGTATACCGTTTTAACAATGCAACAAAGTCATTTACTTCATATACGTGCTCTATAACAGCCCAAGAGATAACACAATCAAACTTTTTATCATACAAACTACAGTCAGGATCAGATAAATTTTCGGAAATAATATTTGTAAAATGTGATGTTTGCTCAGCATATTCTCTTGCACCAGGAGTTAGCTCAACAGCGGTTACATTGTAGCCAGCATCACTTAATAGTTTTGCAAAAAAACCTGGTCCAGAGCCAACCTCTAGAATACTAGCGCCTTTCTTCAAAACGCTATTTATTAATTCAATTTTCTTTAGGAAATCATTTTTCAAAAACTTATCGTACGCGTTGTCATATCCTAGCCCGCTCATGTAATTCTCATAGAATCCACTTGAATACAATTCAGAATAATCAAAGTTTGTTAACTTGGCATCATTTACATGAATGTGGTGGCAAGAACCACATTCATATGCGTTATAATCATTAACAGTCATGTATGGATTTTGTTTTTTTTCATTACTGCATATTGGACAATTCATATCTTTACCTAATATTGATAATTTCATCTAGCGCATCTAGTTTAGTTGATTGCTGAGATACAAATGTAGTTTTGGATAGGTCATCAGAAGGAGTTTGAATGTGAATATCATCAGCTATATCATCAAAAATATTATCAAAGGCTGGAATCATATTTGTGTCCGAAAGGATCCACTTATATCCTACTTTCGAATTAAAACCCATTTGATACGCTGATTTTGAGCTGGTTGAGCCTATCGAAAAACAGAAGGCTACGTCTTGATTTTCTATAAGATAATGCTCTGAGTTGATACAACTCGTTTCTAAAAAAAGTGAATTGTGAAAAACTTCTTGCATCTCTTTGAGCTCACTTCCCTGCTCAAGTGGATGTTTTATGTAAACAAATAAATACTTATCCTTAAATGTGTGATAAATATTCTCATAGTAAGTATTTATTTTAGTTAACGTTGAGCTTTTAAGATTCCATTGGTTGTACCTGCTACCAAAAATTACAACCTTATTTGATTTACTAGCATTAACTTGGGTTGAAAAGTTAATGGATCTAGAACCCTTATCACTGGCTATAAAAACCCTGTCAATATTTTTAAAATCTACTATAAATTCCTCAACTATTTTTTTAGAGTTAATTAATTTTAATACTTTTATTTTAGGTATATTTATAACTGCATGGTATACATATATTAGGAGATTTTTTAGTATATATAGCTCATAACTTGATGAGTCTTTATTGTTCTCTGGAAATTGAAACAATACCGATCTATTGAAGTAACTAAGTAAAATATTGGAGCTATAAGAGCTTTTATCTAAGATAAGAAGCCTATCTTTTTTATTAAAATTATCACGTATTAATCTTTTCATCTTGTACGCTAAAAAAACATGTTTAACTAAATTAATTGAATGCCGTGGAATTTGATCATTTTTTACGTATACAACCTTATCGCTAATAGCTAGTAAAATCCTATTAACAATAGGCATCTTTCCCTTAAAATACTTATGTTCTTGAAATAATATCTTGATTATATATTTTTCTTTATAGTTTGACTCCATAACCAGTCTATAGAAAAACACCAAATCATAAGAATGGGCAATTGAAAATATCAATGTCTGTTTTTTAGTAGACATTCTACAATTTCCCAATCTTCTATATAGTCAACATCTATACTATTTATCTTACTCATAAAATACGGCAAAATATTGCCGCCAAAGATATATTTATCTAACCTACTAGCTTTAGTTATATATATTGCAGCCCCATTTCTCGCATACGCTCTATTAATTTCTTGCCTTCTCTTAGCTTCGCTATTACCAACTAAATACTTGCCTTTAATGTCCATAAGCTTTTCAGGCATATAGTTATGCGGTACTTCTATGACGCTAACCAAGCTATCAGCCATGTCATCGTTTTTAAAAAGTTCGATAGCCTCATTTATATGTTTTGCAACTCTAAGGGGTGATGTGGGTTGAAGTGTCACTACCGCATCAAAAGTCTCATTTATATTATTTACTATATGCTGAAGAACCGGCAGCGTTGGAGTGCTGTCTTTAGCTAGTTCGGATGGCCTTATAATTACTTCTACGCCAAATTGCTTTGCTACTTGGGCTATCTCTTGGCAGTCCGTAGATACAACTACTCTATCGATAGTCGAGCTCAATGCAGCCTCAAGGGTATAGGCAATGAGTGGTTTACCATTGAGAAGTTTTATATTCTTTTTTGGTATACCTTTACTGCCACCTCTTGCGGGTATAATTCCTAGTGTCTTCATTAGTAGGTTATAGTTTTTTGAATAGGCGGATTGGAATCCGAAAGTATTTCTGCAATTTTTTCGCCAGCGGTTCCATCACCATAAATATCACTGGTTTCATATTTACCATGATTTACTTGAAATTTTATCGCATCAGAAATTTCTCTAGCGACATAATCGACTTGAATGGCATTTTTAGATCGAAGTCTACTGTTTTGTCTTGTGCCTATATTGACTGCAGGGGTACCAATAAAGGCACCGTCTCTGACACCTGAGCTACTATTCCCCACAAGACACGCCGTTATATTCATTAGATGACTATATATATGAGTAGGCAAGTTTTTAAACAAATGTAACCATTCAGGATTATTCTTTTCCCGGAAAGCTCTGATTCCTTGAGATATATCATTGCCACCTGCATCTGGATTTGGCCACAGCATTATAGTTGGAATTTTTAAATCATTAAGAGCTTTCAGTGTCTCATCTATCTGCTGCCTATTGCTTCCAAACTCAGTAGTTACCGAGTGCTGAGACACTAATAAAAAAGGGTTTTTGAGATCAAATTCGTTGCCAACACCGCCATAAATCTCAAATACATTCTTCAGTACCTCATAACTATCGTTCTTAAGCTCCTCTAATATTGTATCGGTTCTTGGACATCCCACGTTAAAGACATAGCTTTCATCTTCACCCATCTTAATGATTCTTTTTCTCGAGTCTTCGTTAGCAGGGAAATGGATGTGCGCGAATTTCGTAATCGCATGCCGTATAGACTCATCAATCGTCCCAGTAACTTCGCCACCCATAGTATGCGCTATCCGTATATTCATATAAGCAGCTGCTAAAGTAACGGACATCATCTCAAATCTATCTCCAACAACAACTACCATTTCAGGTTTGAGGTGGTCGAAGATCATAGCTGCGTCCATAAGACCCAGGCCTGTAGATTTAGCCATGGTCGATGGGTTCTCGCCCTCTACAAGATTGTGAAAAGTAAAATCAGGTTCAAAACCATCACTCCTAATTAAATCTTCCACTTTACCAAACCTATCCAACACAGCAGAAGCACCTAAAACCACCTGCAGTTGTAACTTGGGGTGGCTTTTCACAGCCCTCATTACCGACTTTATACTACTATAATTTGCACGATTTCCGACAAATACACATATTTTTTTCATACTTAGTCTCTATTCTTTAAAAATTTAGCCGGGACCCCGCCCCATATTTCATATGGAGGAATGTTCCTTGTGACAACAGCATTTGCACCTATAATGGCGCCATCGCCAATACTAATACCTTTTAAAATAGTTACATTTGCACCTATCCATGCGTCTTTTCCAATAAGTACTTTTTCTATTTTGGCCTGCTGATTCATTATCAAGTCGTCTTTTTTGAACGTATGATCTTGATCAAGAATAGTTACATTCGGACCAAGCCTAGTGTAGTCACCTATTTCAAGATAATCTTTTATTGCTATATAGCAACCTCGTCCAATACCTACATAATTACCGAGCTTCAAAAAAGGATTTGGCTTGGTTAAAAGGAAGTATGAATTTTCTTTAAGTGTACAGTTATCGCCAATCTGTAATTTTGCATTTTCTGTCAGTTTAAATTCATTACTAAATTTTATTATAGAATTCTCACCTATTGTGATGCTGGGGTTTAATAAAACCTTTATTTTAGTGAACAACTTTTCACTAAAAGTTCTATGGTAACTGCTGGCTTTATCTTTTAATCCAAATCTATTGACGGTTTTATTCATGAAAAATCCTCTGATTTAAATTTATAATCTTTGAGAATAGATTTATTTAATTTTTTACCAATAATTTCTTTATACATTCTAGCGGGAATTCCATTCCCGGGTTTCTTAAAACTTAGATCTTCAAAACTTATGATATCTGACTTTTTTAATGGCCTCGAAGATACAATTGACTTCTCGAAGGTCATCTTCATTTCCCCAAGAAATTTAACCTTTTCGTCTTTATCTATATCATTAGATAATACGATCTCAATTTTTCGGATTTCATCTACCAAGTTTTTAAATTCTTCTGGTTCAGTAGAATTCATAGCATCGCTGCCATACATCTTTTGCGAGAGGGTGAAGTGCTTTTCTATAACTGTCGCACCTTTTATAACAGCTACTAGTGGCACCGCTATTCCCATAGTATGGTCGCTGTACCCTACAGTTATACCTTTATATCGTTTTTTAATTTCACCTAGTACGTTCAATCCAGCCTCTTTTGGTGGGCATGGATATTCAGAAGTACACTGTAATACAACTAAATCTTTACACCCATTTGACTGTAATGTATCAACAGCTTCGTCTAATTCCATCCAGTTACTCATTCCACTAGACAGTAGGACTCTTTTCCCGGTTTTTGCTATTTTTTCTAAAAGAGGAATATTGTTTACTTCGCCAGATGCAATTTTATAAGTATCCATTCCAACTTTTTCTAACAAATCAACGGCTTCTAGAGAAAACGGTGAACTAAAAAAATCTATTCCTAAAACTTTTTCACTGTAATCTTTCAATGCTTTCCATTGCTCCAATGTAAAAGATGTTCTTTCAAAATACTCTTTTCTTGTTTCATCTTTAAAATATGGAGGATTGGGGGCATCCAACAAACTCTCAGCTTCAAAAATATGAGTTTGCATTTTTACCGCATCAACACCACATTCCGCTGCTGACTTTATAAATTGTTTTGCCAAACCCACACTTCCCTCATGGCTATTTCCTATTTCAGCTATTATGTATGTGCTTTTCACGCTCGATCATCCTTATTAAATTTCTAAAGAAATGTAAACTAACGTATGTAAAGACGGACGTTATGATTACATACCCTATTGCCACTCCGTAAATATTTCCAATTGCATATCCAATCGGATATGCAATTACACCCGCGATAACATTAGAAGTCGATATAGCGAACAACTTCAGCTTAACGTCCATCAGTTCATGATATTGCCATACATCGTAAATTGTTCTCGGCGCACTTATAAAATAAGATAATATCAATATTGAAAAAAGCCAAATGGACTCTAAATACTCTTCTCTTATAAACACATTCAATATCTCAATATTTGTGTTACTTATTACGTAAGATGAGGCAATTATTGCAACCAACAAAATTGAAGAAAAGGTGTAATACTTTTTTAAATATCGATTTAAGTTGAGCTTCAAAACATCCAATTTATCAAAGTTATCCCTAATAGATGGCATAACGGATTGGCTAATGATAGTTGTGAAAAAGTTTAGCTGGAATATTATCATCAAGTAGAAAGAATAAACTGCTAGCTCTTCTTTTGTTGCCATACCATCTAAAATCACTCTAGATAAATATAATCCAAATGTGCCTATGACCATCTTTAACATAAAGGGTGATGCATCATAAATCAAAGACATTGACTCTTTAAAACCAACAAACTTTAGAGTGATAAAGTTTTTTATAAGTATAAAGCAAAAAATTAAAGTGACGATGTTAGATATGAGCAACGAATATAGTATTAAATTTAACGACGATATATTTAACACATAAAATATAATTAACGCAGCGGACAATTTTAAAAACCCATGCATAACAGATATTTGCATGTGCTCTTTTGCTAAATGATTTGATATCAAATATCCGTAAATCATTTTAATGATGCTTTGCGAAAATATTATAGTTATTACTACGGTAAAACTGTTAAATATAACGAGGTAACTTGATGGCAAATATTCTAAAAATATAGACTTAGATAAATAAATAGAAATAGAAAATATCAAAAAGCTACAAATAATTATAAATATGGTTTTAGGAAACAAATCGTCTCTCACCGATTTATTACTATTTCTTAATATATAACTATTAAAACCATGGGTTAATGAGATTGATAATATTTCACTAGTAAATAAAAAAATCGTATAAACAGCAAAAACTTCTAAAGAAACTGCCTTGGCGAACAAAAAAAATGTTGCAAAGCCAAATAATTTGGAAACAAAACTTCCCTTAAAAAAATATAAGATTTTGTCTTTTATATTCATTTTTAGAATATATTCCTTCTGAAGTATTTTTCAACGTGGCTTATCGGACAATTAATGACTCTCAATTACCCGATAAGCTAGAGCTTTCGTGTAAAAAAACGCCGAGAAAATACTACAACACCCATTCACTGAGGTCTTCCTAACAAACGATAATAGCCGCTATCGCTAACCAGGCTCACCGCTCATCGCCTCACTCTCATTCATCTGTGAGGACCTTAGTCGGCTCAGCGTGATGAGGTACACAGCACACTGCAGCCCAAAAACACCGAACCAGGCATTGCTCTCAACAGGGATCCAGCCAAGGACGTAAATTATCAAACAGACCCCTGATGAGGCACCACTGATGGTCAAACCTGTCAACGAGTTAGGCGTGGTCCGTGAGGTGAACTTTTGCGCATAAAAGCGATACAGCCGGTTATGAAGGTGTCCGTTGTCAGCCTGAAGCGGTGACAGCCCTTTGCGCATTCGGCGGACAAGGCTCACCACAAAGTCAACACAGGGGTAGGACAGAAGACACGCCATAAAACCAGCTGAAAAGTCACCCTCGGCCACACCCAGCAATCCATAACACACCAGCGCGGCACCAATGCCATAGCTCCCCATGTCTCCTAGAAAGAACCAGCCCGACACGACATTAAAAATTAAAAACATCAGGCAGACAAAGAACAGTACACCCTCAGCAGGCCGACCATACTCTAAAAACAATAGCCCAAAAGCGATGGTTGCCACACCAGGGATCAGGCCGTTGGCACCGTCAGCCATGTTAAAGGCATTGATAAAGCCAACACAAAATACTGTGCAAAGACCCCAGGCAATTAAGGAGAAAGAGAGCAAGTAATCAATCACTGGGATACCAATAGACGAGGGCACTACATTCGGCGTTGTCCAGAGGAAAAAACCAAACACCAGCAGCTTAACCACCAGCCGAAAATACGGGCTCAATAAATCAGCCTTGATATCCTCAGCACCACCCAGAATCACACAAACAAAGACCGTGG